>Ga0157364_1000617_pt1 | contig 25696 bp, 7 predicted proteins | sample AttsexASBM2_FD_111476 | JGI IMG/M metagenome (GOLD analysis project Ga0157364, IMG submission 111476) | Fungus gardens microbial communities from leaf cutter ant in Ribeirão Preto, State of São Paulo, Brazil - Atta sexdens ASBM2 | ecosystem: Host-associated > Fungi > Mycelium > Unclassified ... | reverse complement strand
TTGTATCTAGCTACATTTTTAGATTGCTTCAGCAAAATCGTTCTTTTCATATAACAAATTAAAAATAATTCTTTTTATAACATTAACCTTTAATAATATTTTCAATTTAATTTTAGCGCAGTAAGAAGATTAGCAGGCAAATTTATCGTCTCTAGTCACAGTTCTCTTTAATTATTAGCATCTGATATTCGTCTCATTCCTAGACTAATACAATTATCCCAATTGCTAAGAGCAATTAATTACGATACATGTCTTATCGTTGATGTTTCCAATGCATTTAAGACAGATCAATAATACATTTCAGAGCTGATACAGAGCTAATTTACGAGCTATGAGAGATACGAGTGAACACTTTGCGCCAACATTAATCAAATACAGTATCTCTATTGAAATGCGCCACGCGAGATCATTTGTAAAAATTGTTTTGAAATTGTATTGCATATGAACATCCTTTTTTTGAGAGAGAAAGAGTAAAAAGAAGACTCATGCTTCTCGCAACATTTCATTATATTAAGGAGTTGAACAATACAATACAATATACACAATATACACACAAAGATTTTGAGATACTGTCAAGTATATTCACAAACTAAATAAGCTTGTCAGCCCAAAGTACTCTTTTATAGATAGAATAGAATGAGAAGTGACAAATCAGATTCGTGAATAAACTAAAGTCCACCCTCGCTGTTGCAAGTTATTCCTACCATTCACAGCGAAATTAGCCCGTATCCCAACGTTCTGGTTCTAATTAAAACTTTCGTTATGATGGCGTCCACGGAGTATACAGTAAAATAAACACGCAAGCGTATAATAAATATTTAATACCGGCAAATTGATATTTTCCGTATAAAATTATACGGAAAAAGATGTTTCATGCAAAATATTTTTCGATTTTGATCTTGCTCAATGTTTTTCACTCTATAGGATACGAGATGTTGTAACCATGACAATGTATTGCGTAATAAATTGTTAAATTTTAGAAGAGATAAATTATTAAAAAAAGATGAAAATTTCTTATCTTCCTTCGAAAAATTATGATATTAATTAAAATATTACTGATTAATTTGTTTTATACATTATTGAGCAATTTGCAAGCACGAAAGTAGAAAACAGAGGGCTTAACAGGAAATTACGAAGTCATTTGTTCGAATTTCATGTTTATTCGGAAAATCCCAAGTCCAATTAATGTGCAGAGGAGAACGGGAGAAATTACACATATGAGATAAACATGAACAATGCTATTACAGTATATTACACTAGTGGTAACCTCTGACTTCTTGCATTTAGGAATAATTTGATATATATTTAGTGCCAAACTATAATACAAAAAGTGACCACAAAAACATACGCCGTTTTAAACTGAATATCGAAATATTAAGGGAGAGAGGGGAAATTGCAAACTTCTATATAAAGGGAAAAGTTAAACAGAGCCAATTATTTATCAATTATAGAAGTTTTTATTCAAAGAATATTTTGATTTTTCTAAACTATAAAAACCAACACTCTTTATAGTTTAGCCAAAGCCAAAATATTCTTTGAATAAAGACTTCTATAATTGATAAATAATTGACTTTATTTAATTTTCCTCTTTATAAGGGTTTGTAATTTCTCATCTCTTCCTTTTTTGACAAAAACGTCAAAACGAAATATTTAAATATTTCGATATTTACTTCGTTTTATACATTACATTATTAATTTGCATGTATTTATAATAAATATATACAAACAACGAGAGAGAGAGAGAGAGAGAGAGAGGGAGGGGGGGAAGGGAGGGAGGGTAGAGATTTGTCTTACGTGGCGGCGGATAATTTCGAATGACAAAAAAAGTTTTATTTTTTATTTTAAATTATAGTTTATTTTATATTAATAATATGCTCTCTCATAAAAGAAAAATGGCCAATGTAACGTTACAGTTACATTGTTAATGTAAAAGTGTGTAACATTACATTAATCTAATCTGTTGTTTCCGAAGGTGAATTACAAATGTTATTTAAACAACTGAAGTATTCTTTAAATAAAGGCTTTTACAATTAATAAATAATTGTCAGCTTTATTTAACTTTATCTTTAGATGTCCAGTTTTTCTGTTATCCCCGTATATATTAAAAACATAATTAAATTACAAATGTAAATATTGCTTACAATATTAACAATTTCTCGATAATATTACTAATTTTTGTTCGGCAGTTGAAGCAATTTTTCATCGTGACACTCGTGAGAAATTTGCGTTTACAGAGCGTAGCGACAATAACGGGCTTTCAAACGTTTGTGTTTCTCGTTTGTTTATCTGGATGCTATGCCGCCTGCAATGTATGAAACAAACATTTAATTTTCCTATTTCGTCGTCAGTCCGTACCGCCGAGCGAAACGTGCGTCGCCGCATAGAGAAAATCAATAGTTCCTTTATACTATTTTCGCATAGCATTGCTCTGAAGTGTATCAGTTTATCTACGTGAGCATGATGAAATAAGATATGAAATGCAGGCGTCGATATTGCGAGCGATTTCACTCTTTTATGAGATATTCTCGCGGCGGAAATCTTAAACGTGAATCGACCCTTTTCATTCGGATTTATGCTACGACGAGATTCTTTATTTGGGCACCGATAGTTGCGTCCGATCGATTAGTTTCGATCGACTCATAAAAAAAAAGAAATAAAATTGGTATTGATGGCCAACTCCACTGTAATAGGATTCGGTAACACATCAGTGGTTTTAAACATTAATCTTGTATTCAACAAACCGCAAGAACCACATCATTTACGCAATAGCACCACGACGAATCGATTCGTAAATAACATTGTGATAAAATATTAAACATGTACATTTTTACTAATAGCGCGCGATGCAAAAAGTTTACGTTTTATGATTATGACTTTCATTTACGCGTATTACTGCATAAATGAGCTATTGCTTTGGCATAGTCAGTAAAATACGGATTCATACGCGATTATTTTATACATCATTTCGTAAAAATATTCACGTGCGTTAGATATTCATGCTTGTATTTATGTATTATACAATATAAGACGAATATTTGTTTATTCTCTCCGATAAAGTTTATTTCATTTTTCCGAGTCTGTCTTACTTATCAGTTGGTCGTAAAAACTGATTTAAAACTATTATATAATCCGAAATTATCCGCGAAATGCGACGCTGAGAATAAGAAATACAGCAAAAGAAACTTTGCATAATCGCGTGAATCGATACCGGAAAGTTCTCAGGAGGATAATGCCAAATAATAAGCTTTCCTGCTTGACACTTTTCGCTGTCCTTTCGACTGCTGAAGACAGCTGAAAATTGTCAATGTTTTGCGAGGGATCGCAAGTTATATACTGTATATATAATGCATGTGATCTTCTTGATAAACGTATCTACACCTTGACATTTCAATATCTGATATATGACATAAGAAATAAAAAACATAAATTCCTAGTGGAAAGTTCACTTTGATATTTTCTTGTTTTAAATTGTAATCATGGAGAGTTATCGAGAATTTAACTTATTTTTTATCCATATTTTTTCTATAAAATACATTCTACTTCTTCATTTATCTAGTCTATGTTTCAACATAAAAAAAATACACACACACACACACACACACACACACACACACACACACACACACACGCGCGCGCGCGCGCGCGCGCGCGCGCACAAAATATATTTTTTGATAAAATTAATAAATAAAAAATGAAAAAATCATTTTTGCGTCAAAGTATTCATGTAAAATAAAGTAACAAATCAAACAATTTTTTTCTTTTTGCAAATTGATCTAAATATGTATTTAAGGTGATTCTTTAATAAATCGAGTTATCATAGAATGTCTAATTTTCTTATATAATGAAGTTGAAATCGAAATTGACGTGTATAAAATTTTAGATTAACAATGAAATAAAAGACAAAAAATGTTAAAAATATAATTTTTTCTTAACTGCATACAAATTTTAACATAGACTTTTCTCAAAAACAAGATTATAATAATTTAAAAAATTACGATTTTATGGTCACAAAAAAATAATAAATCAATAGCTATTCTGGAAAGATATTTATGTATATATATTTGCATATAAATTTAACCTCGAAAAGTAAACATAATCTTATCTTGTTTTCATTCGATGAAAATGTTGCTCTGATTTATAATATTATCATATACTCCGTATTATTTCATTAAGATATATCCGTAGTTTTAATATTTTAGACAAATTATGATGCAGATATTGTAATTTTGTGGAATAGGCTCTGGTGAGACACTTTTGATTTTTGGCACTTTATTAAAGAAATTTAATCTATTATATTATATTAATCTATTATATTATGATTGGAACAAAAGCGTAGTGCTATGAACTTCGAACTTTAAACAGTACATTCGTTAAGAATATAAATAAATGAAATTTAAAAAAGGATAACAAAACTTAAAAAAAGTCTTTTTTTAATTTTTATATATAAAAAACTACGAGCTGGACAAAATCAAAAAATTTCTTCTTACTTTGTGATCCTGTCATATGTTTACGTTAAAAAAAACTTGCAAAAATTTTTTGCAAGTTTTTTTTTAACGTGAAGCTTGAAATTTTCCCCTTTAAAATTGTTTTTTTTAAATGTTCCGAAACTTTTTCACTGAGTTATCACGGACTGAATAAAGGAAACATTTTAACTTTGATTGCTTATAACTCCATTAAAATTCGCATACCGCAATTTAAAAAGCAGATTCTTAAAGCTGAAATATTGTTGTATCGAATGATGTAATTGCTAAATCTTTTTAAAAATTTTTTAACATATAGACACAATACAAAAGAAATAGTGCTACGAATTTTTATCTAATACAATTCGAGAATTATTTAAAAGTTTTGATCAATTAATTTCATTTATATAAATCTATTTTCTTGTAAATTTAAAGGTTATCAAATCAAGATTTGTTTTCGAAAGGTTCGATAAGTGGACACTAGAAATCACTGAAATACTTCACGACTTTAATTTGAACTTCTCGTGTTTTCTCTTTTGATTGTTTTCCTAGGTCGATTATCACGACGTTTCAGAGCAAAGGATAGAGATTTTCCAATTGTTTTCTTTCAATTCGACTTCACACTTCTAGAGAAGATTTATTTTTCTCTGCAAACTCCGCGATAAGTAAAATCAAAATAATTCACGGAAAAACAGTTCGGCAAATTGATTATTTCCTATTAAATGTTATACTAATAAGAAAATATTAATATAATTATATATAAAATATTACATATCCCAATTAAGATTTCAAAATTATCTATATATCTGATATATACATATGGAATATAGATGTAGATACATTGTTATTATATATATGTAGATATATTGTATAATGATATAAATTGATCATTCGTCACTTTCGATATTAATTATTTGAACAAATTGGTCATTTGTTGTTCGAGAGCAATGATTGTTTTCTTTAATACTCTTTTCAATCGTGATACTATATTTTTACAAAATTATAGATTATTTTACGACTCTGTCAACTGATTGCAACTTGGCATCTTTTGAGGAATTTTGGAACTCGATTAATATTTCTTACATTTTAAATGTAACGTCGATATGTTTTAGTAAGTAAATATAACAATTATTGTTGGTTTCTTCCCTGCAGTTACAATGGTCATCTGTCATATTACGAAACATATTGTTCAATAAACTGTAACTTCTACTGAGCGTTATTTGGAACATCATTGGTTTTAATCAGAAGAATCATGTCGGTATACATATTGAAAAAAAATTTATCTTCTAGACTTAAATTTATTTATATTAAAATTATGACAACTGATGGTTACTTATTCTATTTTTATAATTGTTCCGTTGTAAAATTAATTATTATTTATATTTTGTTATTTACTATTTATATTTTATTATTTATTATTTATATTTTATTATTTATATTTTATTATATTAACATTGAAGATGACCTAGTAGTAGGTTGAAACATTCGTTTCATATATGATATACTTGATTTACAAGAGATTTATTAAATTTTAGCATTTAACAATCAACTTGTAACTCATTTTTTATTTTAAATTGTGTTCACTCAATTGAGCCTTATTTTTTTATTATTAATTTTTGTTATTTGAATAAATTTTGCAATTTCATGCTGATGTGGATTGGATGACAAATCCTTCCTCTTTCTAGATAGCGTTATTCAAAGTCATTTTATTTATCCGTATATACCGTGAATATTACATACAAAATTTATGTCCACAATGATTTTTGCATTCTTTCACGGTGGAATTTTATTCTTTCGCGTGATGATGCATTTATATAGTATATATCTTCCGGAAGAATATAAATATAAGATAGGAAATTAAATTTTCTGACGTACTAGATAGGTTTGAATATTAAGATGACGCTCCCTCTGTGATACATCGACCGACGAAAGCAGCAATTTGTATTTCACCAGGGTAATCGGGGGTGTGAAAAATTCGCGCATAGCACATACAATTTCCATGGCATCGATTGGCTTCGTACCATAAGGGCGCCCTGTAAATTTCCATTTTTATGAAATTCGGACGTGGGCGATAAAAGAAGCTCTATTCGTAGTCAGCCAAATAAGTAAAAGTTAATAGCAAACAGTCCGAATTCGTGATTACACTGTCAAATAAAATTTAATTTTTTTTTTTGCATCACGAGTGTGAGTCGTTTCCGATATATTTTATCCTACTGAAAACGAATTCGTTGTTCCAATTTTGCTTCACAATTCTGAGAAAAATGGCATCAAAGAGACAAAAAACAATGATTTTAAAAGTTTGACATTGTAACATCGACAACAAATTTTTTTTCTAAATTTTATTAACACCACGCGGAAATATCAACTTTTAGTTTTAAAATACATTTTGTTTCATTTCAGTATAGTTTTTCGTTTTTAAGCTATAGCAATTTAAAAATACCTTTTTTATAATACATGAGAAAAGGCATTTTAATATTATATTATACATAAAAAAGTAAGTGCTTTTGTACTTATATAATCGGATCATATTAAATCAAAAAGAAATATAAAATTGACAAAATATAATGCAGTGAAAAGATTAAAATTTTCGTATTGCAAAATAACTGTGTTGTCGAACTGTGTTGTTGAAGTGATCACCTTTCTATAAATACAATCACGATGTGTTATTATCAAATATTAAAAAAAATACCGTTATTGTGACACAAATAATATCATAAATTTATTTTATAATATAAATTTCGATACTTTTACATTATATCCATTGTATCTCTATGTAATTGTATAATAAATCATTTTTTTATTTGTAGACTATTGTACACAGTCGATTGTTTTATCAATTTTTTTCGTTGTCTATCACTATCATTTTCCAAAATTAATATTTTTCATTTCAATTATTAAAATATTTTCAAATTTTATATGTATCAAATGCATATAAAAAAAGCTAGGAATATATCTGAGATTTTATATATCATATATAATAAATATGTTCAATACGTATAATGATCTAAAGTTACAATCAATATCAAACTTTTTTTATAATTGCAGATGAGAGACATTTTGCGCCAATTAAGTTATGCAACAGAGATTGTAATACACGATATAATTTTCGTTAAAAAAAGCTGTAAAAGTTGTAAACATTTGTTAAATTTTGTGTAATGTTAATGAATCATTTTAAGCTTCTTGAATTTCTTCTATTGATCTCGGGAATTTAGGAAATCAATATTTAATATTAATTCGATATATACAGTACTAAAAATAACAGAAAGATAGATAGAACCAAAATGAACCACCTGTTTTTTCGCAAGCGATAAAATCGCGATAAAAGAAAAAAGAAGGAGACGACTAATATAGAAACCTTATTCGAAGGGTGGATTCTGTTTTATGTTAAACTTAACATCCTGTAGGCATCTCGCAAATTTATGATGAATTAAATGTAACTCTGAGAAAAAATTACTCGAATAAAGAAAAAAAGCAGATTGAGAACGCAGCGTTTATTCAATTTTATGCGTCCATAAAATTTAATGATTCGATAACTGATAACTCGTCCTAATTCCGATGCGATAATTTTATTGACAAGTATGGCCATGAAATTTTTTATTAAAATATGTCAGTATTTTGACGTTTCGTGAATTATATTTGCACGACTTGCGAATAATTTCTTGTAACACGAATATTTTTTCGATAAATTTTTGCACACAATTGACGTGATACGAAATTTTATATAAAGTTCATATGTTGTAGCAAATTTTTGTATCACGAGGAAAGAACAAAGTGTTAAAAAAAATAAAATAAATTTGAAAAATTTTTAAAATACTATGTGAATAAGACAGATTTTCCGTGATCATAAAATGACATTTCTGCTGTCGGAAAATGCAAATAATGTAAAGAGTTTTTGTTTTGTGACGCAATATTTAAATTGTTCGAATTTATCCCACTGCTACAATAAAATGTATTTTCGCGCGTGCGCTTTTTAACACTCTGACTATCACATATATTTTAAACGCGTAATGTTTGCAGCAAAATTAACATGGGTCATTATTTCTCAATTATCGGTTTTATTTATCTGATTAAGAAGGATTTTACCGAATATATTTAAAATATTTAAAAAATACTATTTATTAAATTATATCGATACATTTAGAAAACAATAAAAAAATAATAAAAAAATAAATTAAATTTTTTTTCAAGCTCAATATTAAAATTAACTTGGCAATCTCTTTCAAAGTATTAAGAGACAAATATTTATAGACTATTTTCTTGCATTAATACATATTTAAAGTATGACGTAATAAAAATAGTTGCAGACGTGCGGAATGTCATAAGGTGATTCTACACAATTAATAGTATTGACAAATATTGACTATTACTGATATGTAGTTGATATTGATGGATTGATGTAGAATATTGACAGTGATCTGGATTTTGATTCCAGAGCATCAGTTTCGCTTTATTAATTAGGGTCCATGTCACAATACGTCACAGATAGCAATAGATAATGTAAACTAAAGTGAAATATATTGTCAATAATATATTGATTGTATAAGATTATAAAAATACTAAAAAAAAAAATATTAATGGATACTGTTAATATTACTGATTTAATATTACTAACTAGTATTATTAACTGTGTGACATACTTTTATATTTTATTTTTTTACAGTAAGTTTAATTTAAAAAATTTAATTAAAAATTAAGTCAAAGAAGTTTAATGTTGAATATTAAAACGTTATGAAAAAACTGCGTTCAAATAAATTCTCTCGAAGTGACTTTAACGTCATCAAAGAAATTATAAATGAAAAAGTTTACAGATATTAAATAAATATCCATTAAGATAAAGTTACTCGAAAGTTACACGAAAGACAATTAAATATAACTCATATACTTAGCATAGATCATTTCAATGTTCAATGATATAACACATTGCAATGTTTTAATACGTTTCAATTTCAGCAATATTGCAAATATTGTAGCAATGTTGCTGCAAATTCCTGTGTTGTATGAGAAGTAGAAACATAAATAAACTTTTTCTCGAATAAATTTAATATTTCTCTCAGATTTTTTATTTACTCTCTTTAAAAAAATCTATAAAGACACTACACTGTTCGATCTAATTTGATTTTTTATAACAAATAAAATTTAATTTTTTGTCAATCCTCTTACATTTTGATTAATTCGTTTAACATTTAGGCATTAAAATTGCCGTTTTTCAGCCACGGTAGGAATATAAAATTCACGAAAGTCAATCAATACAGTTTTGGGATATACAACGGTGATAAACTTGTATTCCTTTTGCGAGAGGACGTGATCAAAAATTTCGTATCAATCTGTGAATTCAATGAACGATCATTGACCACGCGATAAAATAGAACTCATATCAATAGAACACTCGACACATTCTTTTGTTATCAATTTCAGTCAAATACAAACAGATCATTTATGTATCATTTACCATAATTTATAACGCGCATTAATACATATTGTATACGAGATTCAAAGTGTTTTATTATTTAAGCATATCAAATTAATTTCAAGTTGACATTTGCACGACATATCAAAATTATCAATTCTATCGAAATGTTTATCGAATGAGATTTGTTTTTATAAATGTTTAAACGGAAAAATTTTACTGCTTTATCTCTTTGTAGAACAGATTTGATTAAATTTATGCAAATGATATTAAATTTCTATCCGTTATCGGAGTCACGTAAAAATAATCGAACAATAAAAATAAAATAAAATATAATAAATATAATAAATATATAATAAAATATAATAAAATACAATAAAATACAATATAATAAAAAATTCGGAACAAATCATAATATTGCTTCCCTTCTCCCCTATATTGAAGAATCGTTGAATGTATCGCGTAACATTGACGCCATTGACGGCTTAATGAATATGCGTTGAAACTGGAGAAAGTACATTTAATTGATCTGTGTAACACGAGTGCAACGATTTCATGCAAATAGAGCAGTATTTACACTGTAAATTATCAGTTAGTAAAATAACGTCGATAAGTTCCCTTTTTCGATATCATAAAAAATGTTTAACAATAAAACCTATATAAAAAATTATGTAAATTTTACAAATACATTATTATGTTGTGCATATTTATGTTTTCATTTTTTTTGCATAACATTTAAATATAATTATTTTTTACATTTATCTAAGCAAAAATTCAAATCTGTGCAATCCAACTGACAAAATTACTATGTTGCAGTACCAGCGATTTCAGTACATATGCGAGAAAATACGCTGAATTGATCGTGATGTATAACAAGTGCTTTTGTAATGATTAGATGCTACTGTGCAGTATTTGCCCTGCAAATTGTTAGCTCTTAATTATTATGCAAAGATGGATAATTATGGTAAATTGCACATTGCTCTGGACATCATATCAAATAGCGAATATCAAATCGCTCGATACGAGCGTGGATGTGCTGTATATAGACTTAGCGTAAAATAACATGTTAATTGTAGTCACTGTGTTGAAAGAATATACATGTTATGACATAATGATTAATGCATTTTCATCCGCGAGAGTAGCTCGTTATGCTTTGCATATTTACTTTATAACATGGATGTAATGACATGTCAGACGGAAATATTTAAAACTCCTACCTATCATCATAGAGATAACAAAATCTCTCCTTATGAAAACTAACAGATTTAATTTAAAATGAATTCTTTTTTACTATAAAAGCTATCTTTACGAGTCTGTAATTTAAATTTTCGTATTCTGGATAAGATAATATTTTTCGCAATCAGTTCTTTACAGGTTTCAGTTAATAATCAAATCGACGATTAATTTTGAGAGATTATTATTATTTCAATTGATTGTGTTGCAAGTTCAAAAATAATCTATCTAAAATAAACTGCGCGTATGCGCAGTCATATATATTAAATAAATATATTTAAACTTAAAATACATATAAAAAGATTGTATTCCAACACCTAATTTTGATTGTAATTAGCGTTTCTTTTACTTACAATTAGTTGATGCATTTATATAAGTGGTCCTGTCCCTTTTAATCTTAATATTGTTTATAATAATATTAAAAATGAATATTTAATGAATACTCTGTAGAGTTTTTTTTCAATTTTGCAAGAAATTAATTTTTTGAAAATGCGATAAAATTATCATGATTATTGACGTAATTGGTTTAATTTAAAATAAACTCTGTTAATTAATATATTCGTATTGGTATTCTTATAAAGTTATATATAATAGCTATAAAATTTAGAAGCAATTTGGGTTTTTTTATTAAAAATTCATTAGAGCATTAGCATATTGTAAGGTTAATAAAAACTAGTTGAAGCCTGTTTAGTTTGTAATGTTAAACTAGTTTGTCGGAAGTCATTTGAATAATTCGGAAATATCTTATATGTCGAGGTGAGAATGAAAATAACGACTTGGCAACGATCCAAAGAACATAAAACTATGCTGTACAAGTTTGTTACTGATTCTAATTTAGCTATTGTTTGCTGAACTATAATAATGGCGACTATGTAGATCAAAATTTTTTTTTTCAAAAAAAGAATTCTCGCTTTTTGTTAAACTAAATTATTTGTTAGCAAAGTTATAATAAAATCCTAGTCAGTTTATAATTTTCAATATTACATAAAATCCAAAAATTAATTTAAATTTTTTCAAAATCTAATCAAGAAAGTTTCTTAAAAAAGTAACTTATTCATGCAACAAACATTTTTATGTACTATCGGAGAAAACGATAGGAAAGAAATAGTAATTTATGTTTCAAACTGCAGTCTAACATAACTTGACAAATTCAGAAATTTATCAAGAAGACTCATTAGTTCACTGCAAGCGAAATTTTTTTTGAAGTTAATACAAAAATATTAAATTACTATTTAAATTATTGCATTAAATAGGTATTTTATTAAATAGGTATTGTAAGTATATAAATATATTCGTTAAATAAAACGTTTTATTTAAAACAATATATTAATATAAAAGAAGAAAATGTAATAATAAAATCAATGTTCTTTTATATCTAAACATTTCTTAAATTAAAAAATATTTTTGGAATATTAAAATTATGATTTAGACTATTTCAGAAATATTAAAAATCCTATATAACATTTTTTGCTATAAATATTTTTTAAAAAAGGAAATTTCAAGGATCGTAGTTCCCGTGGATACATCAGAGATACTAGTAGTAGTAAAATATGACAGGAGTGCTTTATATTTGTAATTGTAATGTCTATAAAAACTATTGTGTCTATAAAAACTATTTTATTACTTAATTGATAAAATATTATGCTTTAATAATGTTTAAACAATTGTAATGTTGATTCAATCCAATACAACTGATTAGCCATAAAGCAATTGCAATACGTATATAGTAAAACTTGCAAATTATTATGACATTTACTCCATATATAAACTATATATATAAACAACGCAACTATTAATTATAATTCTACCATCGTATTAATATATCATTTATTTTAATTATTTAAATGTATTAGTTATTTACATTGTTGTTTAATAATGACTCAACAAATAAACGCTATAATTACACTTGTAATTGTGAAATAAATAAATGATAGTCCAATTGGATTCGAAATTGCGTTTATCGTGATAAATTTTATGTCAGGAAGTAATAAAGATCTGATACGTTTATACGTATACATGTCAGAATAAATAATGTGGGAGGCACTTTAGAATATCTCGCATTAGTATGCATATATTACTTTTCATCTATGCTCCTCATCTATGCTAGCTAGCCGTTTTAAACACGGTCGGTTTATCGATCAACTGGTCGACCTATATCCGCAGCATTATTATTTGACGACTTCGTGTCTTGGCCGTAGTCGAAAAATAGCGGTTATAAGACCAAGAGTAAGACTAAAGAGAATGAGAATTGTCGAACTAGTAATGCCAGTCTCATGTCATATTCTCTGTGATGTCACTCTCAATTGCGCAATTTCAGATAGAACTCAGATAAATTCAATAGGCTAACTTCATTTCCAACGTGTATTAAAAATCGTGATTTCTAGTGATGCAACACGGTGTCTGACGAAGCATTGAATATCCTAACATAAAAAGCAACATCGTAGTAAGCTTCTGAATTGAAATTAACATTGTAAATTTTTATACAAGCGTAATTTTAATTATTCTAAGTATCGAAAATACGTAACCTCTCGCTAATTATCGCATCTTTACCATGATATATAAATAGGAATCAGTGTGCGTATCCCATATATCATCAAAATCTAAACTAAATAAATATTAAAAAAATCATACATTTATTTATTTAAATGTATATATTAAAAATCTAATAAAGTATATTCTAATAAAATAAAATAATTAATAAAATAAATGCCGGAACACAGTGTGATATCAATTCCATTTCGAGTTTCATTGATCTTGTTTGTAATTGCATTTAAATATTATTTAGATTTGTATGCGCTTTCATATTAATTAAAGGTTATTAATTATAAATTATAATTACAATGCGTTATTTATAGAGAATATAGAATAACTATGCGTGATTTATATGAACATTAGTAATACATTTTAGATTATTTTAATATTCATACATGACTTTTACAAATGTAATAGAGTGTCATACGTTCGACATTAGCGTATATACAAAATGTTGCGTGTGAAAAATATGGAAAGGTGAGTTCAAAATCTCCCTATTGTTCTCTTAAATGTATAACGTGCTAGTGTTGGCGGATTAAAGTTTGAATAATAAATTTATGGTGTTAGGAATAATTTGCGAACTCTCACGCCATTATTCAATACACTGAACTCAATGCATGTGTTTGAATTATACGGCAAAATACATAGAAAACACGTAATTACTCATTTACTAGAACATGCTGCAAACATTATGTTAATTGAGATTTGAATAAATCGCAACTTTCACCAAAATAAGGAAATAATCCAAGAGTAATCTGTTGATTTAACGTATTTTCTTCTCGATTTTTAAGCAACAAAGAATCGAATGATCAAATTGCAGTCGCAGATAAAGACGGTAAAAATTTATTTTCTATTTCCAGCAACTTTTGAATTCTTAACTTATGAACGATTAGCTTACATCAATAGGCAATGATCTTTGTCAATTAAAAAGATCGTAACAAGCATGCTCATAGTAAGCACAATTCGTTGCCGATATTCTACGTTCGATATATCGATCATCTCTTCAGCAAAAGTTCAGCTATCTTTCTGAGCAAAGCTCTTGATGTCAAGCGCACTCGTAGGAAGGACTTGTGAGTTATATTTGATATGTGATGTATGTGGACGTGGTTGATCAAAGGGCAAATCGAACGGTCAGTAAACGAACAATCATAAATCATACGAGATACCTATGTGATTCCATAATGCAATTTAGTTTCAATTTAGCACTATCGTGACTGAAACTAGAGTTCATTAAGTGAAATTTAGAGTTCATAAAGTTCATAGAGTTCATAGAGTTCATATTCGCGATGTGCTTTACAGTCTACTCCCAAATTAAATTATTCTGAATTATATCATTTATTTTGTTCGACAAATAAAAGAAAATGTTAATATCTACCAATATCTTCACTGAAATTTGAACCAAGTTTCTTTTTATAGATATAAATATTTGAGGACATTCTTCAATATTAGATATCTCCAGAAATATTATATATATAGTAAGACTCAATCTTTATTAAAGTTTCATCAGAGGTAATTAAATTAACTAAAAATATTACGTGATACATATTTTTAATTAATCTTATATATCTTCGGTGACATTTTAATAAAGATTGTAATTATATATACCTAGTGAAGCTTAATAACTCAAATTAAATAACTCAATTTTAAATTAAATTTACATTTTCAATTCGATATCTTTAAAGATACAACTTTTTGTTTTAATTTAATTAACTTTACCATGATTGACTATTGGATAATCTTTCATCACGTGTTATGTGTAAGGGAAACTGAGACTAATTATCGTATGGAATTGATTGTCAAATGCTTATAACTCAAACAGAACATGGCAGAAAAATCTCTTTTTTTACTGTAGATTGCTGATATAATATTAATTTGTTGTGTAAAATGATTTACATCACAAGCATTGTATATATTATTTATAGCGATTTTTAAGAAAATGAAGTTGGTGAGTAAATTTTTTTATCACCTATTTTGTTGTTTGACAAATGTTTGGCATTATTAATCGCGATATCTCTGTATTCATAGAAACATATCTTAGAAGATCTTTGCTACAATTAATTAATCATTATCCTGACAAAGTTTGTGAATACAATCTTTTTTATTAAAAATGGCTGTGGGGTAGATTGATCAAAATATATTTTTGTATATGTGTCCATAACAAATATGCTATTGCCAATCCTAGAACGTGTGATAATCAATCCAGAACATGAAATTAGTTATTGTAGTGCAATATTTTTGCAGCTTCATTTAAAATTAAATAACTTATTTTTACGATATGATGAATTCACGAGTAATATTTTTTCTAATATCTAAAAGATATAATTATAACGTATATAATATTTCAAAATCAAATATCCACTTTTTTCTAAAAATCACTAATCAAAAATTGTGGCAACCGATCCCGGTTTCCTCTAAAGCATCTGCTAGTTGTAATTTTCCACTCAACAATATAACTGTAATATAAAATATGTGCTATATTATTACGTATTGTTGAATAGAAAATTACAATTAATAGGTAAATACATAAATGTAACTTAGTATTTGCTGAATTACAATGAATATGACTTTCTTTCTTTTATCGATAGAAAAGAAATAGTTATGATTTTTTTTTAAATACAAAATGTGCGCAATGTGCAATTATTATTTTATATTGATTCGTATTTTGAGTACATTTTGTGATGTAAAAAAATTAAAAAAAACTATAGTTAATAAATTTTATAGTTAATTAATGGAACTTTTAAGTAAACTTGGAATACATTGATAATTTTAGCGAATGAGGAAGTTTGCGGTTACTTTCTTGTGCACGTGACATTTGAAACACAATATAAAAGTTTGAATAGATCGCTCGTTGAGATAAAGTAAGATTCGAGTCACGTTTAGCCATCCGAAGGAGGATTGGCTTATCTCCAGACTTACATCTAGGATCTATGAAAATATCAGCAACTTCATTTAAGATTTATTGGTCTTAAAGAACAAAAAAAGGAGTAAATTGAGAAATTTAAATCTATAAAGACTTAATTAAATGTAATGTACACTAAAAACACTATATTATTAAACGCTATATTATTAAAAACGATTTATTAATCAGCGAAATCCTATTAGTGCTATAATATTTGTTAAGTAACACAAGAAAAAAATGGAGCTACATAATCGAAAAGAATCTTTTATAAACAATAATTTTAAAAAGAAAGGAATATATACCTATTTCACGTAAAACATGAACGTTGCACGTAAAAATCAAAAATGCATGTTATGTTCAGTACGCGGCATTATTGGTATACGGTGGCTTGAATCTTAACAGCCTCTATTGTTCTCGCGTGTACGTAAATGTGTGAAGCGCGGTTTGCACACGGGGGCACGCGAATTGTCGTGCGAATATTCGATTTCGCGCGTTTGGTCGGCAGCAATTTTCAGATGCCGGGCGATAACGAATTTAACTATTCGTAGCTGCAGTACAGCGCGAGGAAATCTCGATTTAGCACCTACGTGTGTCTTCGAATCGATCGAGTCCGATCATTTATACCGCCCGTCGCGCCCAGCAGTGCAAATTTGACTTGGCTCCTTGTGTATTCTCGTTATGCCTTATGGCAAAAGGCACGCGCAAACGCGCGCGATGGGTACAAATCAAGTCGATAAATTAAGGGATTTCGCGCCGGGTGCGGTTCTACGAGCAACGTTCGATCATCCTTGATTCCTGGTGTTCCACATTAGATGATGGATGTTGAAAACTCGATGGCTTTTCCCAACGTAAATGTTAGTGAGAGATCGTCAGTTGTGATGCTCATAAGAGCAATATAATAAAAGTATGATGTGTGTTGTTTCCGTTATGACGAAGCGCCCTTTATCTGCGAGGGAATTAAAACATCCTGGAACGGATATAATTCCGATGAATTCAGCTGTTTGAATATGCAGTGAGTTAAACGTCTTAAACTCCGAAGGGAACGTTTTGAACTTTTGCCATTCTTACCACTTTATCAACATTTTACATTTTCAGCCACATTTGTAATTTACATTTGTAACTTATAATTAGTAACGTTCTTATTCTCCTTCTCTTCTTTCTTTCTTGCTACCTTTCTTGTTAAAATAAATTTTATATAATATAAATTTATATAATATAAATTTTATAAAATAAATTTTATGAAATTATTGAATCCTTAAAAGTTATTCATCATATGACATAGAACATAATCTCTATGTTTATTCATGACAATGGAATCGTGATAATTGACATAAGTTGTATGCAACGAGGTCTATAACATGAACGAAAATTAAGTTGTAATTAAAATTTATGAGAAAAAACTTTTCACACAGCACACTTTCTATCGATTAGATTGGAAATAAATGACGTGGTTACGTTTTGTTGTGAAAAAGAATGATGCAAACGGAAAATAGAACACAAAGAAGAGGAAAAGAGAACGCAGAGGTCACGCGAATAAATGAAAAGATAATGCGAACAAATAAAAAGATATAATGCCTATCATCGTTTCATGTGCATGCGATGGCTCTTCTATAGTTAACTTAATAAAAAAATTCTTCGGTAATTACAATAACATCAGCAAGAGAAGGTTAATTTCTTCATCATAATAATTCAAAGCCATCGTTTTTAACTTTCTTACCTTATCAGATCGAAGAATTATTTTACAAAGATAGGAAAAGCCGTATTGTCTAAGTTTTAGATTTACCAAAATAGTGCAAAGGTCTCTTCCATTTTGTGGACTTACTAACCATACCATGTACCAATAATACTAAGCGCTACTTATTGGGCTACAGATTAGACACAATTAGGTCGCAAATAGCCAATAGGAAAGTTGTTGGCATTTCGATTCGAATCAAAGGATTGCGGCTACTTTGATATGTCTAGAGCTTTAGTATTATTTTCAGAACTCTTAGGAAGATAGGAGCTATTAATTAACTAAAGATAGGGAAAAATAAACGGAAGAAAGTCATGTGTCCATACTAATAATAAATCAGCTTATCGAACAAATTGTAGGCTCAGAGTAGGATAACTTACAAAATGCCACGAAGGATATTATCCATGTCGTAGCCTTACTATTCGACCTATACATACTTTTTCTCGTCGCTCTTTCATACGAATTTACCAAGCAAAAAAATGTTTCATCGTTCCGAATCTAGTTATCCGAAACCGTCGGTTATACGTATCGTTACGGCGTTCCGAGATTCCGATGTTTTTGCCTGATTTATCTTTTCGTGCTGCCAGCAAAGCGCGACATCGTGCAAAAAGTTCGCGACTGACGAAAGAGTACATGTCGCATTTTCAACAGTAATGCTACCGATAATATTTTATAACTCATAATGGCCGTATAACAGTAACGTTATCGGAGCTATATAATAAGTTTGTAATGTAAGGTCTTGTATATGCGAGTAAACACTTGCTAGCATGTACACGCGCACATACTTATACGCGTAAATCGATAATGAAAGTTTTAAGAAGTCCGTAGATATTTTAGAATCCGACTTGCAAGAATCGTATCCTGACACGTTTCCCGAGATGGAAGTTTATTGATCTCGAACTAATTTTAATCTGAACGAATACATCCGTTCGTTCAAGTGAGGTCATCCTTTTATAGCCGCAGATCTAGAATTTTTACACGTTCAGTAATGGATAGATTAACACTCTGACTTCCATAACACATTTAGTACCAAGTATGTTACATCTAAGTGATGCATAAATTCCTGCAAAAATTTTGTCATCTATTTCTGGATGTTACTGGATTAAAAAGTGCAATACTTAATGTTAAATATTTAACATTAAAAAAACGAGAAAATATCAAAATTATATTAGATTTATATACTAGATTCGTATTAAATTCAATCTGCTTGGCAATCAATTACATAATTGCATAATGATAATGCATAGATATGAAATATTTGCTACTAGATGCATTTAGTAGATAAAAAAACTTCGTCTAAAAAAACATAAGGCTAATATATTCAGAGCGTGCTTATGCGATATCAACGTATGTTTAGCATATAATTGACGTATAGTATAGAATATAGTATAGAATTTTAGAAATGAAGGTACGTATTCATCGATAAAAGCACGTTCTCAATGGACAAAAATTGACACACTAGCTAAAGAATTTATGACGTCTTCAAATTTATCGCAATATCGCTTATCTTGTTAATTTTATAATGATTGTTTATAGAACAAAAATATTTTTAGATATTCTGTGAAGTACTGTCGATGCTGACATAGTTATAGAAAAACGATCTATTTAGACTTGTGTCATTTTTCATTAAAAGATTTCTGAAAACATTTTTCTATTTAGAACTTAAAAAATGCTCTCCTGAAATATTGTTACTAGTTTTGAGATATATTACTTTTCTACCAAACAAAATATATGTCTCTTCTCAAGTTTTGTATTCGATTATTGATATGAACTATTAAATATAAAGTTTCCACGGACAATAGAATTTTTATATTTTATCGAATCGATTTCGAGCACTCAAAAAGAAATTGAAGCAAAGCTCGATCTTCGATAAGAGATGAAACCAGGAATATGAACCATAATCTTAATTCTCCGGAGATTCGTTGGAAGTAATTTCCTATGTCGCAACTGTTAAATGTGTGATTCAACTCATAACGAATAGATTAAAGCGCACTATAGGATTAATACAATCTCGTTTTGTTCGACATCATCACATAATGTCCTATTGTAATTTTAAAATGTGATCTGATTATTCTGGTTATTAATGGCTAATTCTTATAGAACACCTATAAAATTTTACTTTGAATAAGGTGCAGATATTTATGAGATATTAAAACCAAAAATGTATGATTCTATAACGTTAATCAAAAATCGTAATACAAATAGAAAGATTTTGTGAAATTATATGAGAATTTTGACTGAAACTTTACGATGTCTCGCGAATTCATTACGGTAATATAAATTCTATTTAAAGTTTTTAGGTGAGTTCAAATTGACTAACTACACGCAGAAGTGAGCTCGAAAACTTCACCTTTTTTTAACGTATCTCTTATTCCACTCTTATGTTTTATTCCTTTAGTTTTATATTTACATATAACTATCCTCGACTCGAGGGATGAAAATACTTCAACTTGAAGGAAAAAGAAGTTGCACTTGTCTGACATCTGTTTGCATTTATATGTTCCGATTTACGCAAGATGAGAGAGAGAGAGAGAGAGAGAGAGAGAGATGTTGATACTTTTTCTCTCATTCACAAATTTTCATATAAATCAAATATCGCATTACTTTTCGGTAATTTACGTTTCAGATTGTTTTACAGATTGAAAAATCAGTAAAAATATATACTCGTATATATGTATTTACATTAAAAAAAATTGTATGGCGAGATTTGAATATAATTAGCTACACTGCTTATATTCTTTTCACCTTCTATTTGTTACACAACTCGGTAAGATTACATTTCCGAAACATAGAAACTGGTGAATTACTAAATGAAACACGATAGTGTCAGAGATAAAGTTTTGTATTTGAACAAGAAATGTTATGAAAAAAAAAAAAAAAAACGAAGATGAAGATAATAAAGCAGGAACTATATTAGAACGATGTCTGAATAACTTTTTTGAAAATTAATCAAAGATACAATCTGAGATTTAATGTGTCGTTCGCATTACGGCGAATAAAAATGTGATTTTTTTGCAAACGCGACCTTTCACAGGTTAAGATCGATTACGGACTGAAAAAGTTGACATTTCCTAGGAAGCTTGAGAAGCAATTAAGTTTCTTACTTTTTCTCAGATATCTTTAATGACCATTTGAAGAGTTTTCATAGCATTTCCTATTCTACAAAGAAAATCAGCAAAAACTGAATCTCGTAATTTATCGGTCAAAACACAAGATACAATTTATCAGACAAAAATAGAAAAATAGAAATATGTAGCTAATAAAATTGATATTATTATGTAAAGTTCAACAATATAAATCTATATATATCAATTTATGCATGTTAAAGAAATATAATCCTACTGTTTTAAAGTTATCCGGTTTATAATAATTTTTCTAATAATTATCGCTTCAGTCTGGGAATTGTTGCTTTCGTGTTTCTATTTATATTACAGTCTATTTATATTATATTGGGTTGTCCGGAAAGTTCGTGCCGATTTTGAAGAAAATTGAAACGCAGAAGATTTAAATTTTAGTATACATTTATTAAATTATATAGGTTAGTCGGCACGAACAACCCAATAGTATTTGGGTATAAAGCTTTATCTCTGATCTTTTAATTTCCGAGAGCTGTGTCCTAGTTCTGTGTTCTCCAATTTTGCTATGCTTTGTTCTCCAGATTACTACATGCTTGGCTTATCTGTCTATTCGTATTTCAAATGATTCAAAGAAGTTGCGACTGTCACATTGAGCTCACGGATAAGGAAATGGCTCTTCGTATCAGTACTCCTCGATATGCAGGTGCATATCCTATTTTCTTGCTCGGCATCGCCCCATATCTCTTTTTCATCTAGAAATTTACCTTTATCCATTTCCACGCGATATCCTTGCAATTGCCTTTTATGTGCGATTCAAATAAATTGCTGCTTTCATCTCTTCTCCTTTGTCTTTTCGACGAAATAATAGAGATTTATTTGTGCCATTCCAAAAAATGACAAGAGAATTATTAAGCAAAAATAAAAATTATACTCCAAATAAATATCTGTCATACTAATCTTAATTTTCTCGGATCAAGAAAGAATTGTGCAAAATAATTCGATTATCACAGCTGAAAAGTAAATTTTCTGACATTTCTTTTAATGGATCTTTTCTTCTTTATAAACAGAAGGTGCGTACAAATATGCCAAGAATCTCTTCTTTTAAAATAGAAATTGATACATATAGTTGTAATTTACATTAATCTCCTAAAAATTAATTGCATAAAACACGATATTTCTTTAAAAAATTTTTTCGTTCAATTTTAAATATTTTCATAACTAATAATAATTCAAGTTAAAGAATAATACTTTATTAAAGTAAAATAATACAAATTAAATAAAAAATTAAATTTTTTTTATTTGTTTGCTATTCTAAAAATAAAAACCAAAATGTTCTTCATTTTTAGTTCAGGTGTAAGTCATAAAAATGATTGATATTTCAACATTTCTATTAAGAAAATATCTACTACAAATTAGACAAAAAATGTAAACGAAAGGTAGTATGATTTGATTATGTATATATTGTCAAAACTAATTAAATTTTTCTTTTAAAAGAAATCCTGTCTCTCTTCTTTTCTCTTCTTCCTGTTCTTCTCTCTGTTATATTTCAAGGAGAAAAAGACATCATCTTGTTACAGATATCCTTTTGTTAGTAATGATAAAAAAGAACAACACATGAGAAAAAAGATACTGGTTAGAATATATGAGCGTATATCTCGCACAAAGTTGTGCAAAGCGAGAATAACTTCAAAGAAAGATTCATTTAAGAGTTTTTGTCGTCATTTCATCCATTCTCTTTCATTCTTTACCATCTTCAGACAGCCACCATTTCTGTTTCTTCGGTTTTTTATTGATCTGCGCTCGTTTCGTTACGCGCAAGATGTAATAGCTGTTTAAAGATTCTGAGGTTAAAATACCTTAATTCACAAGGAAATTCATGAAAGTGTTGCTTTTTAACATTGATGAGCTTTAAATATATTTTCTAGACAAAAATAAGGGACACGTATTTTTTTTATGAAGGCCCAATCGCCTTTTAGGAGATGCAATATCCTTCTAAAAGCTTTCTTTTTTTAAGCGAAGAAATAGAAAAAAAGTTGAATGAAAAATTTAAAAAGTACTTTATAATAATTTAAGTAATAATTTAAAAAAATTTATTTAAATAAAAAATTATAAAAAATAAAAATTAAAAAATGTCTAAATTATAATTATTAAGTACTCTTAAAACCATTTAATTTTTATTTCAAATATTTTTTCCTATCTTTTACAGTTTCGATGATATCCGCTTTAAAAAACAATAACCGACTTTCTTCAAAGAGCCGTTGCATGTATCCTCTGAAAGTGTCATTTGGTCCTCATAAAAAAATACGTAGCCTTTATTTTTCTCTAGAAAATAATATATTCAGAGCTCATCAAAATTGGATACTTTCATGAGTTTTCTGTGTCAATGGATCTTTTTATAAATAAATACTATTCTCATCTCGCTAGTTGCACCGACCGGCATAGCTTTAAAAATTCGTTGCGCCATTTGAATGTATACATTTTTTCTCTTCTTATGTTTTCATTAAATTAATATTTCCTCAACATTTTGCAAGAGAATATATATGATTACTTCCTGTTCTAATTCCAAGACAAGATGACTTCTGCAACTTCTGTATTATTTCTTATCGTCTTTTTTCTACACTAAAATCCGTTGTTTGTATTGATCCAACAAGAAGACATTGCTGTTGTTACATATAAGCCAATTTCAAGAGAGATTAAAGTCAGAAGAAATCTAAACTTATTTTACGAAGTCAAAAGAGACTGAATGTATAGATAGACGGGAAGGAATTGATGGAAGCAACTTTCTATCAAAGTTTTCGTTCCTCAATCCCCTCGATCCTATATCGCACTTGCACGATTTTATATCACAATCTAGCCTAGTTTGTTATAAAAACAATAATAAATTTTCTTTCCGTAGCTTTAGATATATTTAATGTAATCTATTTCGAATCGTGTTTATCATAATATGTTTACATAAAACCAGGATAATATTGTATTTTAATACGGATTTATTAATAAATAACTATTAAAATATCAATCAATACTATTACTTTTAAATTTACGAAATAATAATGCATACATGGAATAATGTTTCAGCATCAATTTTGATGAGAATGTTGTTAATAGATATTACGCACACCGACTTCAACAGTAATATAATTGTACCTAATAACTTTTTGAAAAGATTACAAAAGCAATGAACAATTAATGTTAAATAATATTAAACATGAGATACCAATAAATATTATTGATATTGTTCATATTTAATTTTGCTTATAATTAAATGTAAGTGAAACGAATGTGTGGAAATTGTCACCATTAGATTTTCAAAGTGGTTAAGATATATGTAAGGTTGTTTTTTACACCGCAGTTGAATAGAATGTTTCTTTAGCAATTTACTTTTTTCCTTTTCTTTAACATAGGAGCCCTCTAAATTCACAGCGTTGTCGGGAAAGCAATAAGATTCTACGCTACCACAGTGGCATGCCATTCCAGGCAATAAAGAACGAACTTCTAGGTAAAGTCTTGCTGTACTTTTCTTTATACCCAACAATGTTGCTTTATATATACGTAATACCTACATTTTGATTTTATTTAATTACGCGTTTCATTTTTATTTCAGTTTAGTCATGAGAATACAGCATTGTATAAATATTTGTAACACGAAATATCATTATTACATTTTAAATTATTATGAGCTATCGTGTTGAATGATGTGTAAATTGTAAAATTAAAAGTGAATTTTTCTTGAAACAAACTGCAAGTTAATCAAATTCTGATATTAATTAATCATCAAATTTGTACAATTACCTGTACAATTAAGCCTCTAATTAAATTTGTTTAAAATACAGCTTTTAAAACCAGATCGAAAGATAGAATTTCATTCCAATATATTTCTATTTTTAAATACCTTTAATGGATAATTTCCTGAATGACATTTTAAAAAGCATTATTTAATAAGGTTTTATTAATATCAGCATAATTTATTAGATTTTAATTTAATAGTGCGGCTGTTCGATTATGCCGTTCTTATTAAAAATGAAATAATTAATATTTCCAGGCAACATTCTATTATATTTAGGTTTAAGTTCTTATTTCACCATCTCTCCCTCTTTTTCTCTGTGACAGTTTTACGTCTGAGAATTTTCTTTATCCTATCGTCATTTATTAACGTATTTTCTTATGGCCCACGTGTTTCTCGTACGTCTGTTTTTTGCGTTGCTGTTTGCTAGATGCAGTTCTATCTTGAAAGCAGTAAATTTGCGCACCCTAATAGTTACCAACTGCCCTGCAAAATACAGAGAAAAGCTTTCAAAACACTCGTCGCAATAGTTCTGCACAGTGTTTCTATTCCATTTTATCTCTTTTCTTCTGTGC
>Ga0157364_1000616_pt1 | contig 25713 bp, 19 predicted proteins | sample AttsexASBM2_FD_111476 | JGI IMG/M metagenome (GOLD analysis project Ga0157364, IMG submission 111476) | Fungus gardens microbial communities from leaf cutter ant in Ribeirão Preto, State of São Paulo, Brazil - Atta sexdens ASBM2 | ecosystem: Host-associated > Fungi > Mycelium > Unclassified ... | reverse complement strand
CCGTACCCTGCGGAACTCCCCTGCGACACAATCTGCCCAGATTGTTACCGAAGGGGGCATCAATAATGCAAACTAATCCCTCTGCCGCACCTAAGCGTGCAAGCCTGAAAAAAACACTGACGCTGATGCCAGTTATAATGATTGGCCTAGCCTATATGCAGCCTATGACCCTGTTTGATACCTTCGGTATCGTTTCAGGCGTGACCAGTGGTCATGTTGCGACTGCGTATATCTTTGCGACCATCGCAATCCTGTTTACTGCCGTAAGTTACGGAAAACTGGTTCGACGCTTCCCGTCAGCCGGTTCTGCCTATACTTACGCTCAAAAATCCATCAGTCCACATGTCGGATTTATGGTCGGTTGGTCCTCTCTGCTGGACTATCTGTTTATGCCAATGATTAATATTTTACTGGCAAAAAGTTACTTTGAATCCCTGTTGCCGGGCATCCCTTCGTGGATCTTCGTGGTACTGCTGGTGATCTTTATGACCGTGACCAACCTGAAAGGGCTGAAAACGGTGGCGAACTTTAACAGTATCATCGTCGTATTGCAGATTGCTGTGATGATCGCCATTTGCGGTCTGATCATGTATGGCGTGGGTCACGACGGTATCGGTGCCGGTACCCTGACTAGTGCCAAGCCTTTCTGGTCTTCGGATGCCCATGTGGTGCCGATGATCACTGGGGCGACCATACTCTGTTTCTCTTTCCTCGGTTTTGATGGTCTGAGTTCACTGTCAGAAGAGACCAAAGATGCAGAGCGAACCATTCCGCGTGCTATCTTTCTGACGGCATTGATCGGTGGTGTACTGTTTGTGGGTGTCTCTTACTTCCTGCAGCTTTACTTCCCAGACATCTCACGTTTCAAAAATCCGGACTCTTCCCAGCCTGAAATCATGCTGTACGTGGCAGGTCGCACCTTCCAGTTCTGCATCCTGATCTTCTCCTGTGTGACCGTACTGGCATCAGGAATGGCTGCCCACGCCGGTGTTTCGCGTCTGATGTATGTGATGGGCCGTGATGGTGTTTTCCCGCACCGTTTCTTCGGTTATATCTCACACAGATGGTCAACACCGACCTATAACGTGATCCTGGTGGGTGTGATTGCCTTACTGGCCATCAACTTTGACCTTGACCGTGCAACGGCGCTGATTAACTTTGGCGCGCTGGTGGCGTTTACCTTTGTTAACCTATCGGTGATCTCGCAGTTCTGGATCCGTGAAAAGCGCAACAAAACCCTGAAAGATAACTTCCATTATCTGGTTCTGCCGGTATTGGGTGCCCTGACAGTCGGCGCACTGTGGCTGAACCTGGAAGAGAGCTCAATGACCCTAGGTCTGATCTGGGCCGCTATTGGTATTATCTACTTGGCCTGTGTCACCCGTGCTTTCCGTAAGCCGGTGCCACAGTATAGCGAAGAAGGTTTATAATTCGCGCTGTAACCTAAGCTTAAAAAGCCCCGCTCGGTTATCCCTGCGGGGCTTTTTTATGGTTTTGGCATAACCGTTATTCGATAATATGTTGTTTAGCTGAGCAGGGTTTCAGCGTAGCGATAGAGAGACTTTAATAGCGTTAGCTTTTGCGGGTCGTCTTGATGCAGAGTAGCCAATTGTTCCAGCTCAGCGATATAGGCTTCAACCCGTGGGGCAGATAATACCTCGCGGCGATGCTCCAGCCACTGGCGTTGTTCCTGCTCATCGAGGGTGCCTGCAAAATTACGGGCGCGATAGCGGAACAGCAGGGGGGCAATACGATCATCGGCAAACGTCAGATCCAGCGCCGGTAAGTTTACTGCATCAGTAGTACGAATAATGTTCATCGACTGGCGATCGGCGTCACTGAAAAAACCGCTGTACAGTTGGGCATCCACATCATTCAGCTCGTCAAAGTCACGGCGTTCCGCAAATATTGTCACCACTTTTTCGCGGATATCGGGATGCTGACGTAATAAAGCCAAGTTATCCAAGCAGAACTGACGGTCAATACCCAGCCGTTGTGCATCCTCCGGACGCAGGGTGCTGGCCGGTGCCAGTACTGGACATTTATTGATATGTATCAGCTTCAACGGTACCGGTGAGTCATCGCCCAATTGTTCCCGCGGTGTGTATAGACGTTCACGCAGGGTGTCAGCATCTTCAGTAATTAACGGCTGAAGATCTCCAGCCAGATCTAAAGTGATCACGGCATTACGGTTATCAGGATGCCAAGCCAGCGGCACTATCCAACTGGTATTACCCCGTGCCGTGCCGAACATTCCGGATACGTGGACTAGGGGCTTCATCTGTGGGATATCGATCAATGTCTGAAGCTTATTTTTATTACGATGACGGAACAGAAACTCGAACAGCTTCGGCTGTTTTTCTCTAACCAGTTTGGCCATCGCCAGTGTTGCATACACATCGGACATGGCATCATGGGCCTGTTCGTGGCTGATACCATTCGCCTTGGTCAGGTGTTCGAGGCGAAAGGAGGGAAAGCCCTCTTCATTTTCCGGCCAGTGGATCCCCTCGGGACGCAAGGCATAACAGGCTCGCATCACATCCAACAGATCCCAGCGTGAGTTACCGTTTTGCCAGCTCCAGGCGTAAGGGTCGAAAAAGTTACGGTAGAAAATATTGCGTGTTACTTCATCATCAAAGCGAATATTGTTATAGCCCACCACACAGGTACCTGGCTCGCTGAACAGGGCATGGATCCGCTGTGCAAACTCTGCTTCCGTGACCCCTTTGGCGATCGCCTGTTGGGGGGTGATACCGGTGATCATCACTGCTTCTGGCTGTGGCAGGTAGTCGTCCGCCGGCCGGCAGTAGAATACCTCCGGTTCGCCGATAACGTTAAATTCTGCATCTGTGCGGATGCCAGCGAACTGCGCAGGTCGGTCGAGCGCCGGATGCTTACCGAAGGTTTCATAATCGTGAAACAGGAAGGTTGGTTGTACATCGTTGTTAGGTTTCATACATAACCGTATTGTTTTGTTGTTTTTTGTACATTTAAATCAATGCCCTATCGTACATTTCTGTTTGTAATGGTACAGGCCTGTATTCTTTTGCACATGCCATATTGCGTACACCATTTTCATTTCGGTGTGTACAGAATACAAAAATGGCAATCATCGATGTAAAACTCAGAAAGTTACTCGGCAAACCATACTATGGCCCAGCTGAAATAACAGATACCGAAGAGCTCGGCGCAAGGATAACCCCTAAGGGATGATCACTTTCCAGTATCGCTACCGCTGGAAGGGTTCCGTTTAACGGGTATCCCTCGGTCGTTAACTGGCAGTATCTTTTCAGCAGGCCAGAAAGATAGTAACAGAATTGCGTGATCTTTACTTTTCAGGTGTGGATCCGAAATCGCACCTTAACAAAGATGAGCCCAGATCGGTAACCGTTGCTGATTGCCTCTCATACTGGAACGATAACTGTGTTGTTACTTCGCTGCGTCCCAAGACACAACACCTATATCAGACCACGGTTATCAAAATCATGGACGGAGTCTTTACTGACAGGCATTTAGAACAAATTACCACTCGGGAATGGGTAGATTTCTTCACTAAGGAGGAGGGATACAATCCGCGTCGAGCCCGGCAAGTTCTCTCTCAGCTTCGTTCCGCAATGAGTTGGTGCATCCGTAGGCAGTATGTCGACTGAGAACTTTGTTATTATGGATCCTTAAATTAAAATCGTTACTGCGCAGCGTTATCCGACAAGTGCTGTCGAATATTTCTCATGAGGTCGAGTTGCTGAAGGCGTTGCCTGCGTAGTGAACGTGGATTTCTGATAGGCGTACTGATAACTCTCCAAGAGGGACAGGTTGCTAAGGTGAAGAAATAACCAACCCGAGAACTACTTTAATGACGGCTCTCAGTGTTGGGTTGTAATCGATTTTAAGCAATTCTCTTTAAGTCTATTTATTGCATCTGGCGGCATTGGTGCTGTCATCATCGCCCTATAGTTCATACAGTCAGGTGTATCATTATGGTACTGATGTTTTTGTGAGCAGCCAGGAACCAAGAAAATTATCGCCACAAAAATGATTAATCTATTCAAATCATCCTCCTATAGTCAGGGATAATTATAGCATCTGCATCACAGAGCACCCTATTGGGTGTTGTTTAATGCAATCAACAGGGAATAGAAATGGCAATGCTGGATTTTGAGGCATTGAATGCACACCCCTGTGCGGAACAGAAAACTAAAGTTCACACTTTTCAAACGAACCTGACATACTAAAAAGCTGCGGCGTACTTCGTAAAGCTGTCCGACTGATTTGCACCTTTATCCGTGACAACTCCTGCTGTTGGCCTATTCGTCTGCTTTGTCGAGTGCTGAATGTTCATCCGAGTGGATTTCAGACTGACAGGACAAATCAACCAGTTCTGGCTGGAGTCCGGTTGCGTTTATGGCTATCGCAAGAACCATCTCGACCTGAAAAATAGCAGGCAACGATGTGGGATTAAGCGGGTGTAGCGGCTGAATTAGCAACGAATAGAAAGTGTCTGGATTATCCGTGACTGTCGAGGATAAGCGTTAGCGAGCCATTTCTGAGCCCCTCATACTGTGTATCAACATTTTTATTGTTCCTGCCTCCTAAACTCATTTTTTTGACTACACTTAAGTTGTGAAGCACAAAGTGAACCTCAACTCGGTTCTCAACATCCCTTCACCCGATAACCCCATTACCCACGCAAGTGGGTTTTTTTATGCAAAGTATCGTCGAGGGAGCGAGTTAAGGTTCACACTGCTGAGCGCGCAGAAAAGGAAAAGCGACGTTGATATTTGACTGTGCGGAAGATACTGACAGAGGCGACCAGAATTAACAGAATGCCTGATAGGGAGAAGGCGAGCATTGAAAAAAGGTGAAATGAAAAAATACCAATCAGCCCGCCGGTAAAAAACGAACAGATTGCGGTCAAATGTATACTCAGTAGATAGCGATAACGCCGACGCTCTTCTTCCGAATGTTTTAGCAGTGGCTGCAGCAGTAGGTTAGCCATACTGATACCAGCATCTGTCAGTGTTCCAGTGATATGAGTACTGCGCACTTTGCCCTGCGTCAATTGAGTGGACGTGGCATTATGTAACCCAAGCAGAAAGCCTAGACCATCGACTAGCAGTCTCTGATCAGGGCTGAAGGGTAGCCATAGACTGATAATTACTGGTAGGGTTAGTGATAATCCTTCTGCCAGTAAGATATGCGCATAGATCGTACGTATCTGAAAATATTTACCTGCTGCGACCAGCGCCCGGGAGGTAAAGGCTCCAGCAATAAAGCAAACAATTAATTGAATGAGCCGCCACATCTGTGATTTATCCCATTCTAACACTTCGGTGGATAGCTGAGTGGCGTTACCGGTCATGTTGGAAGGGAACAGCCCAAAAGCTCCCAGAGCGAGAACATTCAGCACTCCTGCAGACCCAGCCAGTGCCACTGCTAATTGCCTGTCTTCACGGCAAGAACGACCACCTTTCTTTTCTATCAACATTCCGAGCCCACCTTATCCATCTGTAACAGCAGTAGTGTTTAATAATTAAACAAAAATAAACCTGCAGGGATAAGTATTCTCCTAATCAGGCGATAAAAGACCGAGTGATCACTGAGGTTAGCGGCCAAGCTGCGACTGAGGCGCGAGATAGCAGGGTGATACAGCGTTACTAAATGCGTCAGGCAACGCATAAAATTGACAAAAAAAGAGAAGGGGCAAGGGCTTCAACAAGAATTCCAATGTTCAAGAACGCTCTTTTGGCAGTAGATTGCATTAATAACAGAAGGATCGTTTATAATAGCCGCCGTAAACAGGCGATTTTGCTTAGTTCTGATTTACACTTTCTCACAATTGATAGATGCCAGCGGCCATAAAATACCGTAAAAAGGCGACTAAAACCTGTTAACCCAACATAATCATTAAGGAATTTAGCTTGAAAAGGCGTCTGCTTATCACTGTATCGGGTATGATTTTACTGGCATCCGCGGCCCACGCCGATGACAATAGTTTCCCTGTTTCTATGACGCCACCGCCAATTGATGCGGCTTCATGGGTGTTAATGGATGCAACCACCGGGCAGGTGCTGACTGCCGGTAACCCAGACGAGAGACGTAATCCGGCCAGCTTGACTAAGTTGGTGACAGGTTACGTGGTTGACCGTGCAATTAATGCCAAACGTATTAGCCCTGACGATATCGTGACGGTCGGGACAGATGCCTGGGGTGCTGGTAACCCTGTCTTTAAAGGGTCGTCTCTGATGTTCCTGAAACCCGGCGATAAAATCAGCGTTCGTGATTTAAGTCGTGGCGTTATCGTCGATTCCGGTAATGATGCTTGTGTGGCGTTGGCGGATTACGTGGCTGGCGGACAACAGAATTTTGTGGCGATGATGAACCAGGTTGTCGCGCAATTACACTTGCAGAATACGCACTTTGAAACCGTCCATGGTTTGGATGCGCCAGGTCAGTACAGTACTGCTCGCGATTTAGGGATCGTAGCAATGGCTATCATCCACGGTGAGCCTGAGTTCTATCACATGTACAGTCAGAAGACGATGACATGGAACGGCATCACCCAGAATAACCGTGTTGGGCTGCTGTGGGACAATAGTCTGCATGTGGATGGTATGAAAACCGGTCATACCGAAACCGCCGGTTTTAATATTGTGGCTTCCAACAATATCAATGGCCAGCGTTTGATTGCCGTAGTGATGGGGGCGAAAAGTCCGAAAGGTCGCGAAGATCAAGCCCGCAAACTTCTGGTCTGGGGCCAGAATAACTTTACGACTGTACAATTGTTCCATGCCGGTAAACCCCTGGGTACTGAGAATGTTTGGTTCGGTAATCCGCACTCTGTCAATGTTGGATCGGCCAAAGATGTCTCTCTGACTATTCCGCGTGACGAGATCAACAACGTTAAGGCGAAATATGTGATCGCCAAAAAAGAGCTGGATGCGCCACTGAGCCAGAATGAAGTTATCGGTGAAATCCAAGTGATGGATAAGGATAAGCAGATTGCCAGCTATCCGTTAGTCGCGCTGGAGGATGTCGCCAAAGGCGGCATCATCACTCGCATCACCGATTACATTAAACAGAAAATCTAAGCAGCCTTGTTGCGAACGCCTGCCCCAGTATGTTCTGGGGCTTTTTTTGGGCGGCCAATTGATTAAGGCGTAAAAGGAGTCGGATTTTTATTTGTGGATATGTAAAAATATGTCCCCCAACTGTTAACGGAACTCAATTTTGCGTCCTGACAAACCGATTTCACGCCCCGAATTCTGGCTGTATCGCCATTACCAGACGGTCCACGGTCTGCGTATCGCCATCGCGTTTATCCTCTCTTTCTTACTGGTACGGTTGCTGAATATTCCTGAGGGCAGTTGGCCCTTAATCACCTTGGTGGTGGTGATGGGGCCGATATCCTCTTGGGGCAATGTCTTCCCCCGCGCCGTGCAGCGAATTATTGGCACCTTTGCTGGCTCGGTGTCGGGGCTTATCGCCCTTCGTATCGAACTCTTTTCGCTGCCGTTAATGTTGTTGTGGTGCGCAGTAGTAATGTTTGTCTGTGGCTATCTGACGCTGGGTAAACGACCTTATATGGCGTTACTGATCGGTATCACCCTCGGTGTCATCGTAGGCGCACCGCCGGGTGATTTTCTGACTGCATTATGGCGGGGGGGAGATGTGATTTTCGGATCACTGCTGGCGGTATTATTCACTGGGATCTGGGCGCAGCGAGCCTATACGTTCTGGCGTATTCGTATGTCAGATGCGTTGCTTTCTTCACTGACAATCTATCACACCGGGTTATCGCCAAATCTGCTGGAGAAACCCCGTCTAAATAAGCCGATTCAGCAATTGGTAAGCGGGTCGGTAAAAATGCGATCGCTGCTTGAACCGTCCAGCAAAGAGACCCGTATCCCGAAATCGGTGTTTGAAGGGATCCAAGTTATCCATCGCAATATGGTGTCTACGCTGGAAATGCAAATCAATGCGTGGTGGGCTTCGCGGGAAAGCCATCTGTTGTTACTTAATGCACCCAGTCTACGGCGCACCCAGGCGTTGACCGAAAATATGTTTCGGACCTTATCCTCCATGCTGGTAACAGGAAAAACCGACCAGGTCGCCACCACCATCGCGGAATTGGATGAAATCAAACGGGAGCTGGATACACTGCTGTCTAAAGCCGAACATGAAAAGGCAGAAGCGGCACCGGTTTATGGCTATGTCTGGCTGAGTCTTGAGTTGCACGGACAGCTGGTGAGATTACATGAGTTGATTCGACTGGTACTGAGAAAGTAACCGAGGCTAACATGTAAATCGTTGTTGTTTGCGTTAAGATAAGGCAACCCGATTGTGGGCACGGCACAGTAACGATGCTGGCCCGGCCCTAAAGCGGTGACTCTGAAACTCATACGCCTGGATGAACAGGCGTCTAACCAAGGTGTTATCATGGAAAATGCTAAACAGTCATTCCAGGATGTTCTTGAGTTTGTTCGTATGTTTCGTCGAAAAAATAAGCTGCAGCGTGAGATCACGGATAACGAAAAGAAAGTCCGTGATAATCAAAAGCGGGTATTGCTGCTGGATAACCTGAGTGAATATATTAAGCCAGGTATGAGTATTGAAGCCATCCAGGAAATCATTGCCAGCATGCGCAGTGACTACGAAGATCGTGTCGATGAGTACATCATTAAAAATGCTGACTTATCAAAAGAGCGGCGTGAACTATCTAAGAAAATCAAGGTGATGGGTGAGCATAAATCCTTCAGTGAGACGGATCAAAAGTAACCTCTTCGCGACCTTGTCGACAGACGCCCAATCCTGTCGGGCGTCTGTTTGAGATCACTGTGACTGTTTTTGGTGCTGATAGACCTGCAAATTAACCCATACTGCATTCAGTAACGGTACCGGCAGGGCATGTCTGTTTGCCCGTACTACTAAATCACCGATGATTTGATCCGCTTCGACTGAGAACCCCTGACTAAGGTCACGGTACATTGACGACGTCATCGGCGTATCCGGCTGACTGAGATGTTGCAGGGTGGAGGCGATGACGGCCGGACGTTGCTGATAGCCACATGCCGTGATCACGGCCAGTACTTCGCGGTAGATTGCTTGCAGGAGGATATCGCCTCCTTGGCTGTGTAATATTTGCTGAGTATTACCTCGGGAAAGAATGGTGACAGCTCCCAAGGTACTGAGCAGTAACCATTTTTCCCACATATCACTCTCAATCTGTAGTGACAGTTTATTGTCAAACCCACAACCGCTCAGTAACTGGTCCAAGGCTCGGATACGCGTGCTGTCTGAACCGTCTCTTTCTCCATAGCAGATCTGGTGTAGGGCAGACATCTGTAAAATTTCGCCTTTGTCATTCAGTGTTGAGTGGATTTTACACAGCCCTCCGAGGACTTTATCCCCGCCAAAGGTCTCACACAGGGTGGCGATATGCTGCATCCCATTTAGCACCGGTAGGATCAGGGTTTGAGCGCCTACTGCCGGGGTGATATCGCGGATAGCCTGAGTGAGGCCAAAGCTCTTCACTGTCAGAATGATGAGATCATAGGGGGCGGTGATCTCACTCGCAGCAAGGGTCTTGGGTTGCAAGGTAAAGGTTCCGCGGTGGGCATGGACCACCAGCCCGTGACGGCCTAGTTGCTCTGCACGCTTCTCTCGTACCAGAAAAGTGACATCACGCCCCTGTTTCGCTAAGCATGCACCGAAATAACCGCCGGTCGACCCGGCACCGACTACCAGTATCCGCATTCTATACCTTCTGTTTTTCATGAAGTCAGACTCTAACCATAAAAGCCCGCCGCCCGAAACACCAGTGTCGAGGGGTAAATATTATTATCTCTAATAGGCGCCGCTGACCATTGCAGGGCTGCAGAAAGGCGGACTTTGGGGGGACAGTATTTTTCCTGATACGACAGTTATCGTCATGGCAAATACCCGCTAGAATACAAGCACAATAATCGAGACAGGATATTAACTAATGAAGGATCAGCAGCCCGCCCTGTTAGAGGCGAAAAATATCAGTTATCGGGCCGGTGAGCGCCAGATTTTACAGAACGTCTCGCTAAATATTAATGCCGGACAGTTTATGTTGATTACCGGGCCTTCCGGCTGTGGTAAAAGTACTTTACTAAAAATTATCTCATCATTGATCTCGGCAGAAGCGGGAGAAATACGCCTTTCTGGCAAGGCTATCGATGATTTTACCCCTGAACACTACCGTCAGCGGGTTTCCTATTGTTCGCAAACACCGGCACTGTTTGGCAAAACGGTGGCGGATAATCTGTTATTCCCTTGGAAGTTGCGAGATAAAACCCCGCCAGAAGGAAAGCTGGTCGCTGACCTGAAACGATTTTCCTTATCGGAAGAGATGCTGAATAAGGGCATTAATGAGCTGTCCGGTGGCGAAAAACAACGGGTATCACTGATCCGCCATTTGCAGTTTTTGCCAGACGTTCTGTTGCTTGATGAAATCACCAGTGCCCTCGACGAAACCAACAAGAAACAGGTAAATGAAATCATCCATCAGTACGTCAAAGAACATCAACTGGCGGTGCTATGGGTGACCCACGATACTAATGAAATCGAACATGCCGATAACGTGATTACCCTCGAAAATCGTAACAAGGTCGCAGAGAAGACCAAGGATGAACAATGAATCAGCACAATATTACGAATAGCTCGCTGATTATGTCGTTGGCACTGGTGCTGGTGGCAATCATTATCAGTTATCGTGAAAAACTAGGACTGGAAAAGGAGATTATCTGGAGCATCTGCCGCGCCATTGTGCAATTGGTGATTGTCGGCTATGTGCTGAAATACCTGTTTGCCCTAGACAATGGCGCGCTGACGGTTCTGATGGTGCTGTTTATCTGCTTCAATGCAGCCTGGAATGCGCAGAAGCGCAGTAAATATCTCGACCATACCTTTGTGATGTCATTTATTGCCATTACCACCGGGGCGGTGTTGACCTTATTGGTACTGGTGCTTACGGGCTCCATCGAATTTCTGCCGATGCAGGTAATCCCGATTGCGGGGATGATCGCCGGTAACGGGATGGTGGCAGTCGGACTCTGTTATAACAACCTCGGCCAGCGTTTTTCCGACAGACAACAATCGATCCAGGAGATGCTCAGTCTTGGAGCGACCCCGAAACAGGCTTCTAGCGCCTTATTGCGTGATAGCATCCGCGCGGCGATGATCCCAACCGTAGATTCTGCGAAGACAGTGGGGATTGTCAGCCTACCGGGCATGATGTCCGGACTGATTTTTGCGGGGATTGACCCCGTTAAGGCCATCAAATATCAGATTATGGTGACCTTTATGCTACTGTCCACCGCAGGCTTATCAACGATTATTGCCGGTTACCTAGCCTGCAGGAAGTTTTATAATACCCGCCATCAACTGGTCATCAAAAAAATCCGCTGAGCGGAAGTCAGCTTTAATCAGGGGTTAGAGGGCTGGCATCTGTGACACTCTCTGTCCAGATGCCAGCCAGTAGGCACTGACAGGCGGTAGACAGATTGCCTGAACCGGCAAGCGGTGATAGTCTTCGCGGACGAAAACTGCTGAAAATCTTGAATAATGCCCCCTTTATTACGCCCTACGCCAAACGAAATTATTGCTATCAGAACCCGTCTTGGATTGGGACGTGCTGAGTTCGCGAATGTGTTGGGGATGCCTGCCCACGGAGAACAAACCGTCATCGCCTGGGAAGCCGGTACCAAGATCCCTCCCTACGCTAAGCGTAAAGCGATTCTCAACATGGAGCACAGACTTCAGCATTATGCGCAAACTGCGCCATTCAGGCGGGAGCCGCAGAGAGAGCCTTTTTTTCGGTTTATTGATTTATTTGCCGGTATCGGTGGGATCCGCTTGCCTTTTCAGCAGCGGGGGGGGCACTGCGTGTTTACCTCTGAATGGGATAAATATGCGCAGAAAACCTATCTAGCCAATTACGGTGAGATGCCCGTTGGCGACATTACTCGTGTCCGCGCAGCAGATATTCCCGACCATGATATTCTTTTGGGAGGCTTTCCCTGTCAGGCTTTTTCCTTAGCGGGTCGTAAGCAAGGGTTCAGTGATACGCGCGGCACTATGTTTTTTGAGATCCAGCGCATTTTGGCAGAAAAGAGACCTAAAGCTTTTCTGCTGGAGAACGTTAAGCAATTGCGCGGCCATGATCAGGGACGCACCCTAAAGACAATTATCAATATTTTGCAGGGAACTTATCGCAGCGACATTCCCGATGATATAGCGCTGAGTGAGGAAACACGGCAGGCGTTATCAGATCAACTGAACTATCATGTCGAGTGGCGAGTGTTACGGGCCGGTGATTTTGGCGCACCGCAAAATCGTGAGCGTATTTATATCGTCGGCTTCGATAAGAATTATTTCAGCCAGACTGCTGACCATGAGATTTTTCGCTGGCCGGAGCCGCCATGTACACCGACGCGAGTCGGCGACATTCTGCTCAGTGACACACAGTTAGCGGCGCAGATCGCCGGGAAACGCAAAGATTTCTACACCTTATCGGACAAATTATGGCGAGGACATCAGAACCGACTGGCTTCGCATCAGTTGCGCGGTAATGGTTTCGGTTATAGCCTGTTTAATGCTGACAGTGAATATGCCAATACCCTCAGTGCCCGCTACTATAAAGACGGCTCGGAAATTCTCATTGATCAGACTGCCGCCGGAAAAAATCCTCGTAAACTGACGCCTCGTGAATGTGCCCGTTTGCAGGGATTCCCAGATACCTTTATTGTCGATGCCGTGTCTCATGGGCAGATTTATAAGCAGCTTGGGAATTCGGTGTGTATGAATGTGATTGAGGCCATTGCCAGTGAGATGGTAGCGGCACTGTCGCGTGCTGCCTTGCTAAGCGATAAGGAGACGGCAGCTTAAGCTGCCGTCATAGCCCTCTTTACTCTACCAGTGGAGGCGTGGGAACAGGGGGCTGTTGCCGCGTGTGAGTAGGGCAGTCCGCCAGGGTTTTCTCTGGTTGCAAAAACATCATAGCTATCATGCTGCACAGTGCGATACAGGCCGTCACAATAAACATCGAGTTATAGCCATAATGCTGCGCCAACCAGCCGGATAACATCGGTGATAAGATCGAGGACACATTGGCGATAGCCAGGGTCATGCCACTGTAACTGCCAACCGTCGAGCGCGGCGTCACATCAATCACCACCGACCAGTAAACGTTATTCACCATCGCATTCATCGCATTGCCTGCCGCCATCAATCCAACCACCGCAGCGGCTGACCCGGCCCAGGGGATAGCCATGAAACAGACAGCGGTCAGAAACAGGGCTAGCGCAGCGAAGGCGTTGCGGGCTATACGCAGGTCATTAAAACGTTTCAACAGGAAATCAGAGATTCGTCCCCCCAGCAATACGGTAAAGCAGGCACCGCTCCACGGGATCATCGCCACATACCACAGAGAGTGCAGGTCATAATGGAAACTGTCCTGCAGATATTTTGGCAGCCAGGTGGCGAGGGTGAAGGTGATATACAAAAAGGTGAAATAACCCAGCGCGTTGCACACCAAGGTACGGTTAGTGAAAAAGTGCCACCAAGGTAACGGGCGGCTTGCTTCCAGTGGGGCTTTCTGGCCGCGGCTAATCAGTTGCTGCTCAGCCTCATTAACCCGGGGGTGCTGCTGTGGGGTATTGGTGTACAGTTTGGCAAAAACTAGCATCGCCGCCAGAGAAGCAATACCCAACACTATAAACATAATGCGCCAGTCACCGGTCAATAGTAACAGCCCTACAGCGATAGGTGCGGTGAGCATTGCCCCCACTTGGGTACTGACTAAACCGATACTCAGCGCGAAACCGCGTTCATGATCCGGTGCCCAAGCAGAAATGGTTTTATTCATCAGTGCATAGGCAGGACCTTCGGAAAAACCAAATAGGATGCGCAGGGTGGCGAAACCGAGGATCGCCGAGCCACCGAACATGGCAATACCCATGTCGCCAGCCCAGGCGGTACCAATTTCAAACAACGACCAGCAACTACCCGCCCACAGCCAGATTTTACGGGTACCGTAGCGGTCAGCCAGAAAGCCGCCACACAGTGACCCGAACAGATAACCAAAGCCGAAATAGCCGAGCACCGCACCCAGTTGAATTTTATCGAGATGATATTCTTGGGCGATGGTATTGGCAGAAAACGATAAGGCACCGCGATCAATATAGTTGATCAGTGCAATCAGAAACATCAGTCCAAAGACCGTGTAGCGAGTCGTGGTTGCTTTCATAGTGGCACTCCCTGGTAGGTAATACCCTAGACACGCAAGATCGGTGCCAGTCTGTGTGACCTTCCCCTGATTGGGTAATAGGGCATTGGCAGGGATCCCCCGCTGCAGAAAGTCATCTTCTGCACCAACAAGGCGTTACTCCGGGCCGTAACAGTGCAGATTATGAGTGATAACTATCATTCATACGGATTATCTATAAATGCCGTGATTGATGTCAGGCTAAGGGTCGTTATGGACTGCTAAGCGCCATTGTTTATTGGAATGACAAGGGGCCAGCACTTACTGGCAGTTAACCGAACGACTGTACAGGAGAGGTGTATTATTTTACATAGCGTCTAGTTTTTAATGGCTTATTAATAACCACCTTGAGTCGGGAGGGGAAGGGGGATCCGCATAAGTCAGCTGTTTGAGGTAAAGATTTGAAGAGTCATGTTTGCAATCACTATGTCTAACCGGACAACTGCTCATGATGAAAACAGGCAAAGCCATAGAGCAGAGCGCTGCAAAGGATTAAAGAAATTAAATTACCGACAGCATTCACCTCACCCAAGAACAGCTTGATTAACAGTGACGAATGTATTTTGCCACGTGCCTTAGCGGCCCTGCGGACCGCTGGTTGTCGTGGACAAACGGAAAAATTCGGACGTGAATGCTGCCGCCGTAAGGTCAACCAGTTACAGACCTGCTTCACAGAATGGGTGCTAACGGATATTGCAATAAACCGTCACGAAACGGCCTGGGCTTGATGAGTTATGTTACCGGCTGTTGAGCGAAAACATTGAGGCGACCTTGGGCCTGAAAATCTTCAAAGAAGCCACATTGCGAGAAGTCGCCGGTACCGCCTGTGCGCCGGAAGACTCCATGAATATTATGCCGATGGAAATGACGGCAGACGATGTGTCTAACGGCATGATGGCCGCTAATGAAATGGCCTATCGCCTGAGATAAGTCTGTGTCCCCTCTGCTTAACGTTTTTGCCCACCGGACTTTAGCGAACGATTCAGGTCCTGAATGCGTTTCATCGATTTGAGGGTGCGCGGTGAATCTGAAGAGGCTACCGACAGTATCAGCATTTCTAGACAGACCAGTACTGGGCCATGCAAGGGTATTTTGCCCTTTTCACCACCACGCGGTACCTGGACAACCACATCGGCAGCATTAGCAAAGGTCGACTCGGTGGCGTTGGTCAATAGGATCACCGGATTACCCAATCGCTTGGCTTCTGCTAAGGTCGTCATTCCTTCACGGTGAGCGGATTGTTGCGCCATCATCAACAGGACATCACCACGTTGTAGGCCCAATAGCTGCTCTGCCAGCCCGATACCGGCCCGATTCAAGGGTTGACTGTCGATACCAATCCGCCGGAACTGGCGTGCGGCATACTCTGCTAAAATGCCGGAGGCGTTAATGCCGAAGATGCCGACTTGGCGTGCATCCAATAGCAAGGCAACGGCTCTGGCCAGGGCATCACGGTTTTGCGGAGTGGCTAAACTGTCACAGGTGCGGCGGTGCCCCTCCAGCACAAAATCAATACTGGAATTGATATCGCAACTCAGTGTCTGCAGAGTAGTGCTCATTTTATCGGCGGAAGTCATGACCGGCTCAAACCAGCTGTGCAGGGTTTTTTTCAGATCGCGTAACCCTGCAAAGCCTAAGCCCTGTACTGCACGGATCACCGTTGCATCGGACGTCCCCGTGAGCGCGGCAATATCCAGTGCTGTCGAATCCAGCACCCGCTGACGGTTGTCATTAATATACCAAGCCACTGTCTGCAAACCGGCTGGCAGCTGTGCTACCCGGTTACGTAGCCGTTCTCCGTATACATCTACCCGATGACGGTTCTTGTCAGAAATTGTCATTGCTGAGGGCCTTCTGCCGTTGGCGGTAGACTGAGTCCGGCCAGTTGCGTCTGTACCACTGATACCATCAGGCTCATGGCCGCAAATGAGTTGGAGATGGCTTCTTCACGGGAAACCATTACATAGTGTCCTTGGCGGCAGGCACGGAGAAACTGGCACCAGCCGGGCATAACCGCATTCATGGCCGCTATCTCATCAGCAGGTTGACCACCGTTATCGCCACGCCATGTATCAAAAATGAGGTCGGCGTCCAGATCAGGCAGCCGTTCAGCGCTCACCGTCAAGCGGCCATCTTCTGGAATATTTTCAATCAACGCTGGGAAATGAAAGCCTGCATCCCGCAACACTTTACCGAGTGCGTGATAACTGTGCATCAGGGCGATTTTGCCATTACTGGCCTGTAGCACTGAAACCGTCACCGTACGACCGGCCAGAGTATTCTTTAATTGTTGGATTTGTGCCTGATAGCGGGCCTGTAGCAGTGCCAATTGGGCCTGGTGGCCGGTCAGCGTTGCTAGACGGCTATAGATGCGCGGCGCGCCGCCTTTAAGGTGGTCAATACTGACGGTTGGCGCTATTTTCTCCAGTTGTGCCACATCGGCACTACGCCCGGGGGAGGTGATGATCAGATCAGGTTTCAGTGTCGCCACCTTTTCGATATCGATGTCAGCACTGCCAATAAAAGCCATACCAGTATTGTCATAATCCATACCGGTCAGCAGTCGCGCAGAGCGTAGAGTATGTTGTCCATTTGCCAGGGTGCGTCCGTGACTGCCCACCGGTACAACCCCCAGTTCCAGTAACGGAATGGTAATGTCCAGATCATGCAGGGAAACGATTCGTTGCGGATGAAGGGGAACAGCAACGGTACGACCAAGGTCATCGGTGAAATTCTGGGTATCTGGCGCTGCGAGCGCGCAGCCACTGAGTAGCAGTAACAGTAAAATAACAAGACGCATAGACACTCTCACAGGTCAGAATCTGTCTCGGCGATGCCAGAGCAGGATCAGGAAAAATGGGCCGCCCGCTAGGGCGATAATGATTCCGGCAGGTAACTGTAATGGCGCGAAAGCTAGCCTGCCGACGGTATCTGCCAGTAATACCAATAGCGCACCACAGAGGGCGCTGCCGGTCAGTTGTGCGGCTTGGCCACCACCAAACAGCATCCGTGATAGATGGGGGGCTATCAGACCGACAAAGCCGATACTGCCGGCGCAGGAAACGCAGGTAGCGGTCAGGACCACCGGCGCGATAAAACGCGCTAATGTCAGTCGTGACAATCGGATACCCAGCCCAGTTGCCACCGGTGTGCCAAGCATGGCAATATCCGCTGCTCGGGCAGTGATAAACAGAAGTGCCATCGCAGGGATCCCCCAGCATAACGCCATGACCAGCATTGGCCAGCCCGCGGTATTGAGGCTGCCAGCCATCCATAGCATCACTGTTTGGACTTGGCGAACGTCGGCAGTCGTCATAAACATGGCGATCAGTGCCGCAAAGATCCACGAAATACCGATGCCGGTGAAAATAAAGCGAGGTCGCGAGAAATCGCGAGCAATGGCGACCACCAATAATGCCACTAGCAGGCCACCCGCCATGCCAACCACCGGCTGCCACCATAGGCTGATGGCCGGAAAAAACAGGATCTGTGTCAGCACCAGAATACCAGCGCCTTCTTTCACCCCAAGCAGACCTGGGTCAGCTAGGCCGTTTCTGGTGACCGATTGCATTGCTGCGCCGGCCATTCCGAGTAGCGCACCGATAACGATTGCCATACACACTCTCGGAAGGCGAATTTCTCGAATAATACGCAATGCAGGGTCGCTGCTGCTGTCTGGTATCAATAGCGCCCGTGTCACAGATGAAGCCGGTACCGGCAGGCTACCGTGGCCGAGGCCAACTATCAGCAACAGTATCAGCGCTATCACGCAGAGGGCAAAACGGGCCAGTAAAGCCGGTCGCAGCAGCAGTGAGTAGTGGTGTAAACGCAGGGCACGCCAGCCATTGCTTTGCAGTAATTGCTTCATTTAAACACCTTCGCGGCGAGAAGGATAAACAGCGGAGCCCCGGCTAAGGCAGTCATAATTCCGGTCGCCACCTCCTGCGGAGCCAGCAGAGTTCTCGCCGCGATATCTGCCATTAGCATAATGAGGCCACCGATCAGCGCACAGCACGGCAGTGAAAAACGCAGGTCATCGCTAACCAAACGGCGGACAATAGCAGGGACAATCAGCCCTACAAACCCAATAGGTCCTGCGACAGAGACAGCGGCACCGCTCAGCAGGGCGATAGCGACAATGGTCAGCATCCGTGTGCGGCGAAGATTAACGCCTAAACCCACTGCTATGCGGTCGCCGAGGGCCAAGGTGTTCAATGACGGCGCTTGGCTTATGCCCAGTAGAGTCGCCCCAGCAGCGAGGGCGCTTGCGGTGGCGATCACCGGCCAGCTCAGTGCCGATAGGTCACCGGTCAGCCAGGTACGGATTTCAATCATGGTTTGCTCATCCAATAGCAGTACTGTCGCGGTCAGAGATGAAGCAAAGGCTGACAGCGCTACGCCACACAGGGTGACCTTTACCACTGTCAGCCCATTGCGTCCGGCTGAAGAAAAAGTAATCACCAAACTGAACAGGATAGCTGCTCCGCAAGCGGCTACCAGCGGGCGCAATTCCGGGGAACTGACCCAGTGACCAAAAGTGGTGCAGAGTACGACAGCCAGGGCTGCACCAGCATTTAGTCCCAGAATATGCGGCTCAGCAAGCGGGTTGCGGATCACTGACTGCAATAACGCGCCAGCAATCCCCAAGGCTGCCCCGACCAGCAACGCCGCGACGACCCTGATCAGCCGTAGATTAACGATAATATGGTGACTAAACAGGGTAGGCTGATAGTCGGTCAGTGCCTGAAACACGGTTACCGGTGCAATAAAGCGCGCACCGACCGCAAGATCGCCGATCGCGGCGATCAGCACTAGCGTGAGTAACACCAGTAGTAGCGGGATAAAGCGCTGTCCTGAGCGGCCTGGTTTCAGCGTGGGCATACTGACTGAGTCTCTTTGGGCGGAAATGGCAGGAAAAAGGGTTTGCCGGTATGTGGGTTAACCATCATTTGCACATCTAAATCGAACACTGAATGCATCAGTTGTGGTGTACAGTCGGCGGTATCGTCGAGCACCGCAGCCAGTTCCCCTTGCTTGATAAACACTAAGCGATCCGCATAGTTCATCGCGAAATTGACATCATGCAGCACCATAATCACTGTACGCTGATGATAGCGGGTTAGGTCACGTAGCAGCTCCAAGATCTCTACCTGGTAGCGTACATCAAGGAAGGTGGTGGGTTCGTCCAGCAAGATCAGCGGCGTTTGCTGAGCCAAGGTCATGGCAATCCAGCAACGCTGACGTTGACCACCTGAAAGGGTCTCTACGGCTAAGTGAGCCAGTTGCTCTGTACCAGTGAGACGCATCGCTTCTGCTACGGCCAGTTCATCGGCGTCTGACCACTGACGCATAAACCCCTGCCAGGGATAACGCCCACGAGAGATCAATTCCAGTACCGTCAAGCCCTCTGGCAGTAAAGGACTTTGCGGCAAGATCCCAAGCTGACGAGCAACCTGTCGGGTCGGCTGCTGATGAATAGCTTTGCCGTCGAGGATCACTTGACCTGACAGCGGTGAAAGCATTCGCGACAGGGTATTTAGCAGCGTCGATTTTCCTGAGCCGTTAGCACCGCATAAAATAGTCATTTTTTCTGTTGGGATGCTGAGGGAAATTTCCCCAGTCACCGGATGTTGCGGATAGCCAGCCCGTACCCTATCGAGCTGTAATCGCGAAGAGGCGGTAAGATTTTGTGTCGGGGTCAGTGGCAACTGTGCAGCGTCTGACGGAGATTTCATGATTGTGCCCATACGATTACAAATAATAATCAATATCATTATCTTTTGATAATTTTCACCGCTGTGGCTGTAGTAGTCAAGGGGAAACTTATTGTCTGACAGCGATCTCTGTAACATCCTGAAATGGCATGTCGTGTCGATGATATTGTTTTAACTTATTGTATTTAATTAATATTATATTTTTATTTGGTGGTTTTAGTAAATGATTGCTTGTAGTGATCATTTAATTAATTCAGTTTACTACTACACATGTTTATGATTGAATGATTCTCAATAACATTACTATTCGTGTTTCTGCTGGTTTTATGACCGCTGGAACACTGCGCAGCGGGCGGACTCTGTGGGCAGAGAAGCCGCTGTGACTTCTGGGTTGAGGATCATTTTTAGACATGACGATACACACGCATTTTTTCCGGCGATCTGCCGTTGCCCGTCAGCTTATATTGGCGTTGTATGGCACCAGTTGGCTATGGGCTAGCGGTTTAATGGCCGCAGAAATCCCTGATACTTTGACCGTGACGGCCAACGATCAGGCTTCACCGGAAAACAGTTATACGGCACCTACCACCAGTATCGGCAGCCGGACGGAGACCTCACGCCTTGAGGAGACACAGTCAATCAGTGTCGTAACGCCACGCCAGCTCAGCGACTACCAAGTCAGTGACTTGTCGGACGCCATGCGCTTCGTCAGTGGCGTTGCGCAAGGTAATACCTTGGCAGGTACCGAGGATGGCATTATGCGTCGGGGATTCGGCAGTAACTCGGATGGTTCTGTGTACCGCGATGGGATCCGCAGTAGCCAGGGGCTTAACCTGGATGCCACCACCGAACGAGTGGAAGTGCTGAAAGGCTCAGCTTCGTTACTATACGGGATCCAAAACCCAGGCGGAGTCATCAATATTGTCAGCAAAAAGCCACAATATCAGTGGAGCACTAAAGCGTTTGGTCACTACAACAGCACCGGTGGTGGGGCCGGGGGTATTGATGTTACTGGCCCACTTGGCAATGGCTTCGCATTTCGTCTGATTGCCGAAAAACAGGCACAGAATTACTGGCGCGGCTTCGGTAATGATAAACATAATCTGATAGCGCCCTCTTTGCAATGGATCGGTGAGCGTTCCAGCGTGGATATCAGCTATGAGAGTTTTGCTTATGATATACCTTACGACCGCGGTACTGCCTTTATTGACGGAAAACCGGTTGATATCGGCTATAAAACACGGCTGGATGATTACACCAACCATGCTTGGGGGCGTAATCAGACCTTTAGCAGTCACTGGGAATATCAGTTCAATGATACTTGGACTTCCAAGGTCAGCGTCGGCATGAATCAACGCCGCTACAGTAATAACGAAGTACGTGTGACCGCGATTAATCCGCTCACCGGGGCAGTCACGCGCCGTGCCGATGCCAACCGCGGTTATAACCATAAGACCAAATATATTGCTTGGGATATTAGTGGAACGCCAGAACTGTGGGGGATGACCCATAATCTACTGGTGGGTACCGATTATGAAATGAATCAGACCTATCGTGCCCATGCGTATACCGGTAAAACCAATAAGCAGTTTACCCTCGATAACCCGGTTTATGGGATGACGCCTATCACTGATAGCACCACCGAGAAAACCGCGCAGGCTAATCAGCTCAACCGTATCCACAGCCGTTCGGTTTATGCGAAAGACAGTATTGATTTGACCTCTCGCTGGACGCTGGTGGCCGGTGGTCGCTACCAGCATTATGAGCAACGCGAATCGACAGGCTTTGATCCGGTCAGCGAGAAATATAATGATATCGGTAATAAGTTTTTACCGCAGGCTGGCCTTATTTATAAATTGACACCAGACCTCTCACTGTACGGCAGCGTCAGTAAATCCTTCACGCCGTCAACCAGTGTGGATGATAACGGTCAGGTGGGAAAACCAGAACAGGGCACCACTTGGGAGACCGGCAGCAAATGGCAACTTTCACCATCGTTATTTGCCAGTTTGGCTCTCTATAATATTGAAGAACGAGATATTTCCCTGTCGTTGAACGGTAATAACTATGCGGTGGCTAAAGCTCGCTCTCGCGGGGTAGAAGCAGAAGTAAACGGTGAGGTAGGTCACGGCTGGGCGTTAAGTGCGAACTACAGTTACAATCAGGCAGTGATCACCGACGATCAAAATAACGCGGACAATAACGGCAACCGTTTACAGAATGCGCCTCGGCACTCTGGTGCGCTGTACGTAAGTCATCAGGTTCCGGTTTGGTTTGTTCCGGGAGAAGTACGCGCAGGTGGCGGTGTTCGCTATGTTGGCAGCCGTGCGGGTGATCCGGACAACAGCTTCTCATTACCGTCTTACACCGTGGCTGATGCCTTTATTGCTTGGGATAATCAGTTACTCGGTAAGAAAACTCGTTTACAACTCAACGTCAACAACTTGTTTAATAAACAGTATTACACCTCAAGTGGCGGAAACCTGCGGGTGGCGGAAGGGGAAAGCCTTAATGCCGTGGTCAGTGCCAGTGTAGAGTTTTGACAGGTCAGCAGACCGCTGCGTGCGGTCTGCTCTAAAGGAATACGAGCAGCCAACCGGCTCAGGTCGCCGGCGGAATGCTGGCGGGCTGTAGCTGATAGACCCAGGCGGTGGTCAAAATCTGATCAGCAGTAGTTACCTCTATTGGGATACGGTCGTATCCCTCTTCAAACTCATCCAGTGCTTGCCAATGTTCATCCAGGTTTTCTGAACTGAACAAATACCCCTGCACCTGCGGTCCCTGAGGGTCAATCACAATGCCTGGAAATCCTTCAGCCGCACCACAGCCGTTATGATAGAAAAAGCCGTGAACACTGGCCTGCTGCCACTCTCCTCCGATGGCATCCATAATATGGGCATTACTGTACCCAGGTCTGAGGGTGCCGTATACAAATAGCCGGTTCATGGTGACCTCCACTATCAGATAATTTTGCAGTCAAAAAGTTACCCTAGCAGATATCACTGCCTGAAGAAATTGGTGATGTTGGTCACTGGCGGAAGGTACTCACTCTCCCCAAGCACGTATTTTTGAAGGAGTTGGAGACCAAGAGTCTGGACGAGTGGCAAGCTAGTTGCTGGGAGTTGGCGGAATATTTAGGAGCAAGGTGAACTCTAATAAAATAGGAGAGGGCGAGCCCTCTCCTAAATGATATTAGAACTGGTAAGTGATCCCCAGCCCGGTGGTGTCGTCAGTCAGGATACCAAACGGCGTCTGTTTGCTAAGCAGGTTGATACGGTAGTCGGCATAGACTGACATGTTCTTATTGAAGTAATAACGCACAGCGACATCGACATACTTCTGCAAGGTCACATCGCCATGGCCTTCGATGTCCTTCCCTGAGGCATAGAAATAGCCAATAGAAGGAGAGAAACCATTTAAGAAGGTATACTGGCTGTAGGCTTCGAAAATTTGACTCTTGTTGGCGTAACCATAGCCTTTGATTGGGGTAATATTCTGACCCTGTGAATATTTCACGGCGTTATAGAATTGACCAGGACTGTACTTCACCCCGACACCCCAAATTTCTGCGTGTTTACCGTCACCCAGCGCTAAGGCATTTTGCTGATCGGTACGGCGAGAGTTTGCAGCGGCGGTCACCAAGGAGAAGTCATTGGTCACTTTCCATTCAGCACTTGCCCCGTAACCGTCGCCGTTACCGTTATACACGGAACGTGAACCGTTATTTTCGCCTTGGTCGTTAGCACCTTGATACTGTACGGCAAAGATAAGTTTGTCCGTCAGACCAAAGAAATTATTATTACGATATGTCAGCAAGCCATTCGCGCGGCTAGTCATAAAGTTATCGACAAAGGTGTCGCCAAGGACATCGTAGATTGGCGCAAAATCGGTGATACTGGCCAGATCATAGTAAACACCGTAAGAACGGCCGTAATCAATGGAACCCCATTGTTTGGACTTCAGTCCAGCAAAGCCCAAGCGGGTTTTATCACCTTTACTCCCTGTACCTTCATCGGCATTTGCTTGCGCCTGATATTCCCATTGACCATAGCCGGTCAGAGTATCGTTAATTTTGGTCTGTCCCTTGAAGCCCAGACGGACATAGCTGAAATCTCCATCTTGGCTGCTCTTGGTGCTGAAATAATGGCGGCCACGGACGCTGCCATAGAAATCGAGTTTATTCCCATCATGGTCATAAATGGTTGCAGCATCTGCACCGCTGGTAAGTAACATTAGTGCAGTGAACATCACTTTATTTTTCATTATTTTCATCCGGAATAGGGTGTTTCAGGTTGTGTAATTGTATTTTTGTAAGTAACAGAAACGGTTTGGCTGTAACCTTTTATCAGGATTTATAGCGGATGATAATTTCAATTTTGACATCGCTGGCTTGATAAAATAGCAAAGCTTAATAATGTCAAAGCAATGTTACTGGTCTGCTAACCTAACTCTAAAAATACTCTTTTACAGGCGCTAATATCATCAATAGATGATTATTCTGATGTGGTTGGTTGAATCAAATAAAATGACTAATGGACTTTAAAATACTCATTATTGTGTGTCAGTGAAAATTGAAAAGATAGTCGGCTGAAAGGTATTATCGGTAGGTTGAAAAACGAACTGATAACAATTCCCCTCCGTATCGACAACAACTTAATAAGAGTTGTTAGCATTTAGGGGGGAGGTAAAAACGGTGAGGGCGGAAATAGATTTCTACTTTATGGTGAAATAACAGTGTAGAGGAAAATAAAAACCGAGAAAAGTTATGAATAGCGTGCGCATTATCAGCCAGGTGAATAATACCTATTCTGGCAATAATCCCCCAATACAGTTTAGGGAAAAGGACCTTAGCTGTGCAGCAGATAAAATTTCGCTGCCGTGCACCGGATGTCCGGATTGAGATCAGTGCATAGGCGGCGGTCCCAGAACTGATCGCGCAGAGTGGATTGCTGAGTTTTATTTCAGAAAACAGCTTAGCTGAACCGGCCTTCACCGATCGGCTAGTGCGGGTTGATGTGCCAGAAATGTTGATGGAACGGGGAGTGGGAATAACCTGTTTACCCGAGCATTGGCTGTCTCCGGCCACCCGGAAAGCGATTGACGTCACTTGCTATTATGCTACCGAAGCGCTACCAGAAGCTTTGGGTGAGATTAAGGAGTAAGCTGTTCAAAGGTAAACGGCACCAAGTCATAGAATATTTCAGGCATCTTTGAGATGGACATCAGTAACCGGTTAGCATGCCGGCAACAAGGCTGTGGTAGTAGGCTGGATGAAATTGAGTTTACCGCTATATTGTCTTGATTATAGGTAAAACGACCTGAATTTCATTTTATAAACAAACCATTATCATATTTACGATTGATTAATATTGAGGTTTTAAGTATCTACATCTATGGATGCTCAGCCATCCTCCGCCCTTCTGAATAAAACACCCCTTTTTTAACTTTTGAGATCCTTATCGTCTGCTGCTTGCCAATATCGAGGGAAGATCACTGTATTGCTTTAACCAAACCCTAAAATGACTCAGCAAAAGGCATTGACCCTCAACAGAGCGACAAACATTTCGAGGATATCTCGGTAGGTAACGTTCTAAGGAAAGGAAATCCGACGATGGCAGCGATGGGATTCTACCTGCGGGTAGGTGATGCGACGACCTGCGGGGGAAAGATACTGACCGGCGATGAAACCTTAAGCTGGTACGGGGTTGCGGG
>Ga0157364_1000615_pt1 | contig 25731 bp, 23 predicted proteins | sample AttsexASBM2_FD_111476 | JGI IMG/M metagenome (GOLD analysis project Ga0157364, IMG submission 111476) | Fungus gardens microbial communities from leaf cutter ant in Ribeirão Preto, State of São Paulo, Brazil - Atta sexdens ASBM2 | ecosystem: Host-associated > Fungi > Mycelium > Unclassified ... | reverse complement strand
TTGGTACATCATATTTCTTCTTTCAATATTAGCAACATCTGAAATCTTCGATAGGAAAAGTAAAAAAAAATAAGTCAATGTTGTTTCTTTAACGAATAAATACTTCTAATATGAGAACTACATTTTATGCAGATAACGAATTACATTGTGAATTTCCTGTATCTTCAAAATTTATTATCTTTGTATGTTGTATGTGTGTTTCATATTATATTATAAAATAAATAAATTTTAAGAGATCTTTGTAAATCATGTAATATTTGTTAACATCTTTTAATAACTAAACTTTATTTTTTAGCATTTAAAATACATTATTTTATAATGAGTTATGGTTAATTAACTATAAAGGTAGATCCCATGATTCAGCATTGATCCTATGAGGAGTCTAGACGAGCAAAGACAAATCATGAGCCATGCCGAGCTACGAGCTATAGAAAACCTTAACTTTAAAGTGTTACAACTGTTATAACTAGATAAATACAATAAAATATTTTATACTTATTATTTTTTTAATTTTTGTATGTTGGGACTTGCAAAATATATAGTTAAATAATGTTATTTAAAAGACGCACTTCTTCCATTGCTATCTTTCTGAAATAAGCGTGCTTGTTTTTTTAAAAAACTTGCTGTTTTGGAAAATATTTATTTAATAACATATCTAATATATCTAATATATCAATATATCAAAATCTAATATATCAAAATCTTGCATTTTAAAGTTTTGAATTTCCTGCACTTTTACTTCCAATTTTACTATCTTCTATTTATACTTCCTTATTCGTTGATGTAGTTTTATTTTTCGTGGCATCATTAAGGATGAACCAGTTTGCATTTCCATGTCTGATACTATCTTTATTTCTCTTTGTGCTGGATAAAATGGATCAATTCCTAAATTATAATATTGCATTCATTATTAATATTTCTTATTGTCTTAGCTGTAAAATAAACTTTTAAAAAATATAAACATATATAATTGAAATTTACTTGTAGATGTAATTTTTTCTTTAACAACCATTTGATTTACTCCAATGTTATTACATATAAGTGGATCTACTTCATTTTGTTCCAAATTCCGAATGTCTACGAAATACATTGTTACATCAGACAAATTCGGATTTGTTTCTTTATCTGCAAAAACACATTGTATAAGTAAATATATACACACACACACACATACACACACACACACATACACACACACACACACACAGACACACGCGCGCACGCATACACGCACACACTATATATATATATATATAATACATATATATAATATATATATATTATATAAGCGTGTTTGCATATAATTTTATTTTACAACTTATCATTATTATTAATGCTTGGAACTGCATGCGGTTGTAATCTTGTTTTTTCATAGTTTAAAAACTTTTTTTCAAAATGAAGTTTACTCTATAATTATTATAGAGTTCTATAGGCTTTTTCGATAATAAGTCATTTCTACCACAGGCATTTATCCATAATGCCGACCTTTAAGAAACAAAATACTTAATAGGTATGCAAGAAAATATATATATTCATTAATTCAAAACTAATTGTATAAATACAGCTTAAAAGTGAGAAACTAAAATTAATTACAAATATAAACAAATAAGAAATCTCCCTCTTTCTATAAAATTAACAAAAATTTAATTTTTTACGGCAAGTGAATTTTTTATGACAAGTGGCAAAATAAATCCTTGTTTAACATTCTGCGAACAAAGATAAAATGATATCTCATACATGCAACGGAAAGCAGTAATTATGACGTATTATTTTATTCTTGTTCATCGAATATTAAAGAAAGATAAAATAATACATTATGCGTATCATGCGTGAAATAGAACGCACAATCGATACAAATATCATTCTTCTATCTTTGTTACTCATCAAGTGTTAAATATCAAGGCTTTTATGTTGGCTGTATTTTCTGAAAGAAAAGCAAGCTCTAATATATAAAACAATAATAAAATTTATGAAAAAATAATAATCAATCGATTCTTGTGTATAATCATCTTTTTTAAAGTGTTGATTGTTGACAAAAATTGACCTCTTTGAGTCTTTTGAAAATCGAAATAAAGTTTCTTTCACTCCTCGATTTGCATTGCTAGTGCTTTGACAATTTGCTATGCAGCATCGGAAATCTCCCCTAGTACTCATGATGTTCAGTATATTGTTCTTCACTCTATTTTAAATTACTTTTACATTCACGACTAATTGTGACTGCTGTAGGTAGCAGTATACAAAATGAGATTTCCATATTGTTGGTTTTGCGCTATTGTTCATGTGCGAAGAACGACTATTATCTGTTTTTAAGATAAATGAATCTATATACTTATACTGTTTTTACGTATACTGTGCAATAATATATGATAACTATATTTAATAATTAAATTGTAATAATTAAAATAATAACTAGATAAATATATATTGATTGTTTGATGAAAAAAGATAAAATAAATAAGATATATTCAAAGATATATTCGTGCTTCTTTTTTTTCTCCAATGTCTAATTATGAATCTATCTCACTTTAGGTGCAGAAATGATATAATAGTGTACAAAGAATAGACACTTGATAATTGCTAGTAAGTGCACCATAAATGTACTTGCTAATATATCTTGATAATAGTTCATAGTACATTTACGAAATTATATATACATTAAATTTCATTAAATTTCATTAAATAATGTGATAAGAATAACAATGGCAAGGCAGATCACGACGGTGCTGATAGATCTCAGCGGGACGTTGCACATCGATAATACGGCTATTCCAGGTGCCATACAAGCATTAAACAGGTTAGATTAAATTTTCAATAATATGTACTTACTAACCGGCCACAGTATAATCTCTGTGGAAATGGCGCGATTCAATTTTAAGTATCCTAAATAAAATCCGTAAGTTTAAACTACATTTAGTTTACATAAAAATGTATTATTGATTAAAAGATTGATTTAATAATAAAAAATTATTTTTTTTTGTTTATTGATGTTTTCTTTTAAGATTAATTTAATGTCTACTTTACTTGACAAATGTCTTGAAGATATTGAATCAAAGTGTGAATGAAGATCTTTTTATAAATTACTAAAATTAATCAAACGATAAAATCTTATGATTTATTTTTAATATCAGGCATCTTTTTATTCTTTAGACTTTAGAGAATGATGAATTTATATTTTCATGTTTCAGACTACGAAATGCAAACTTGTCAATTAAATTCGTCACCAATACTACCAAGGAGTCAAGTAATTATTTGTATGAACGTCTGATAAAACTTGGATTCGATTTACGGAAGGAAGAGATTTTCAGTTCTTTAGTAGTAGCGAGAAAATTAATTATCTCTCAACGATTGAAACCGATGTTGTTAATTGATCCAGCAGCAATGGAAGATTTTCAAGATTTAGCAACAAATGATACACCTAATGCAGTTGTGATTGGTTTAGCACCAAGTCAATTCAATTATGAAGAACTAAACAAAGCATTCAAGTAATTTTGCATCTTGTTCCTTTTTATCTATATCTTATAAATGTATGTATTTTAACGTGGTATTTTAGATTGCTTTTGGATGGCGCTTCCCTCATAGCCATTCACGAAGGACGATATTACAAGCGTCCCGATGGACTAGCTCTAGGTCCTGGGCCATTCATCAAAGGACTGGAATATGCTAGCAATGTGAAAGCAAAAGTTGTTGGTAAACCGACCATAGGATTTTTTAAGGCAGCTTTAGAAGAAACAGATCCAACACAGGCTGTAATGATTGGAGATGTAATATTTTGAATTATGTCATCTTTCCTTTTTTGCATATTATAATCTTTTTACACATTTCACAAATATGAATCTTTTATAATTAGGACGTAAAGGATGACGTAGCTGGTGCACAGGCAGCTGGGATCAGAGGTATTCTGGTACAAACTGGTAAATATAGAACAGGAGATGAGAATACAATTACTCCAGAACCAGCAAGAGTATGCGCTTCTTTTGTAGAAGCTGTCGACAGTATTCTCAGTGAAAGTATTTAAAGATTTGTGGTTTGATAAAATAAGTGCATGAATAGCAATAGAATTCTTTATTCAAGTATCGCTGCAATGCGCGATGCAATCTCTTTTCTATATTAAATTATATTTTATTAAATACTGATTATTTTATAGTGTACACTGTCTGGAGTGATGCCATATTATTATAAAACAGACGCAATAAATACAAATAGAAATTAATATCAATTTTTTTCTGATATGGAGCTTTATGTCATTTTGCCTATTAATGTAAGTATCGATAGAGTAATGTATTACAAAGATAATCAGATAAATATGAAAGTATTCAAGGATAGAAATATCGTCTCATTGTACATTTGTAGAAAATTGTAGAAAATTTGACTTGATCAGTTTGACATTGAAAAGTTTGATAATTTACATGTCGTGACAGTAAAATGTAGTATTTTACAAAGCAATCTGCACACAAGCATTCGATCTTTTGCAGAGACGATATTAGTCCATAATCTTAATAGTTCTAAAAATTATAAATTTAATCTTTCGCTACGTAGCCTTATGTTATAAGTAGTACCACTGTAGAATCTGCACCTACAACAGGTTTACAAAAAGAAAATGCTGTTTATTAAAAATGTACGGTGCTTTGCGAGTATCGTTTTTCATATAAAATTTGGCACCCAAATTTACTGTTTTGTTCTTTAAATCTCGTTTCTTTTTACATAGATTGAAGAAAGATGAAATCGATATTTTGATTTTTACACCATTAACGTTCTTAAATTAATACTTCGTTTTTCTGTACAAAAATAACATGTCTGTGAATAAAACGACTAAATTTATTACCTTTTACGAAATGAAATTATATGCTGCTAGAAAATACATAATAAAAACAGATAAAAATTCATGATAATATATAGCTTTTAATTTATCATTGATGTAAAAGAGAGAAATGTTAATTATATAATTATGTATCTTGTAACTGTATGGGCTGTTTTAAATATCAATATAAGCCATGATTAAAATGCCCTCTGTAACTTATGATCTATGATCAGGCACATCTCGATTGCTCGCATTATGGTAACAAATGTTTAAAATAAGTGCTTTAAAAAAATAAAGAATGATTACTCTTGATTCATGCGAGAAATCTGTATAAAGAATAGGAATATATACATTTCCAGAGAACTATGCAATGAACTGAACAATTAATTGATTCTAGATAATCGTTATGTAAATAAAACCATATAGTTATAATATCATTAATAAATTGAAATAATTTCAGATCGAAGGCAAAATGTACAATTTTCATTACTTGTCATATATCATGTCGAGATATTAAAAAGATAACTATATTTTCGCATTATGATCTACTTTATATTTAGATTCAAAAATTATATATATATATATATAATATATAATATATATATATATATATATATTCTAAGATTTAACAATTAAAAAAATATAAGTTCACTGCACAATTTCTTTTGAAACGACCCGTGTAAAGATAACAAATAATTTTCATTCTTAACTAGGATGATACAATTTTTATCAATCATGCATTCATTTCACTCAGTCAAGAAATGTTCTCTTTCTTTCTCATAGTATCTTGACGTTACATATTTCGATCGAGAAAGCAAGCAATAGCAAATAATTCTTAAGGTATATAAAGCATTTAACATTATCAAACCAAGGTAAACCCAAGTTTGATAATAGATAAAATTGCAACGTATATTATCCAGTTAAAATGACAAAATATTATTTACAATTATAAAAAGATTGCTCTCATGTATATACATTTTAATAACGCAAACAATATTGTATCTCACGGAGCACATTAAAAACTAGTATAGTTTCTCTCTTGACAATTTAAATCTTTACAATAATAGCAAATATTATTGGCTCTGAGTTGTTCGCACAATAAGATCTGTTAAATTTTTATCCATACGGCATACTATATTATTAATGGACATTATTCACAGTCGTGTTCACATATATACAATTTATAATCTAGAAAAAATCGAATGTTAACTTAAGAACAACTATATCATTTTTACTCATTATAAAGATCAAATTCAATCTTTTTAAAGATCAAATTCTGTTAAATACTGTATATATCCTTCGATATTACAATTATATTCTCAATGGTATTTATATAGAACCTTATAAAATTTAATTTTTGGTGTTAAATGTACATAATTGATATATGTGTATGTGTATGTGTGTATATATATATATCTCCCATATTTATATCTTATTAGCTTTGACCAGGACAGAATTTGATCTTATTACACTGCAGACAAATACATTCTCTTATTTCCCATGAGCAATAGGAAATATTGAACTTCTATATATAATTTGGCTATTCAAATATAATTTGATTAATGGTAAATTGACATATCTTTCTTCTCTCTTTCATATATATATATATATATATATATATATATATATATATGTGTGTATATGTTTATATTTCTTCTTTTCGTTCTCTAATATAACAAGGCAAGTGTGGAATACACATTTTGCATGCATGCATATAACAAAACGTATAATTTCTTGTACCCTCAATAAATATTCAATACTTTTATTATAATACTAAAAGAAGACGATTCTATGTACTGATTATGAAATACACAGCTAAAATAGAATTAATAGAGGAAATTGTTTTGAGAAGCATTTGTGAGGATCACCTGGATCCATTAGACCTAACGAAACAACAATTTTCTCGGCCATGCGGTCTATCCCCTTTTTCTGTAGTTGTGCTGTTTTTTTTTTTATAGTTGTGTCATACGTTTTTAATGATATCTTTAAAGTGGGAAGACGATATATGGCTGACAACAAGACTTTAAACTCTACATCCAGGTACAAAAAGCATGATATTCTCAAGCAGATTAATCGAGAGTAATGCTCTATTGTGTGAATTTGGCCGCAGGATGCAAGTGTATAAAAGTGAGCAATTTACATTAATACTTCCACACATTATTGCCTTAAAATTTTACATTATGTCCTAATACTCCAAATACGCCTCGCTTTCTTTCACTCCTGCCTCAACATCACACGAAACGTTCGTCAAATCCAGGTGATCATTTCCTAAGAATGTGGCACAAGGTACCATATTCTGCAAGTAGCCTATGTATTTTCCACTATTCTGAAATGAGTTTAATCTTGAATTTTTTTTAAATCAATGAAAAAAAAAGTTAAAATATGTGTATAGCATACTTTACCATGGTATAAAACCAGGCACACTGTAAAGATTCATGATGTAATGTTAATCCTAACTATTTAACAGGACGATAATGAAGTGTTAAATCCGCCGAACTTTTCCAAATGAAATGTCTAACCTGAGAAACAGAGAAACACATGAAAAAAATATTCTCTCAATGATTATAAAAGTTTAGTTTTTACTCAGAATAATACATACTGTTCTCAAATCCATTGAAGGATCCAAGACTTGATCGTTACATAGGAGTTCGACTTTTTCTTCAGCCAATGAAGAATTATCAGCATTAGAGTCCGTATTCGTCCTATCGCCTGCCGGAGATCCGCTGGAAACTGTATTTCCACCGCCAGCCACTGAACCTGAATCGCTTCCTGCACCGAGTACTTTATCGTAAACATGTTCGGCCACTTTACGTACTTGTATAAAATCATTGGCTATTAAACGATCCCTTAAAGATAATATAAAAAATTATTTATTTGTCATTGTGTGATTTGGAGAGTTAAAGTTAAATTAAAATGCATACTTCTTCAAACTTTTTACACCTGAAGAAGCGTGTGGAAGAAGATAAAAAGGTATTTTAATAAACTGAGGAAGATTCTTGTCCACGACAATATTCACTACCCATGGTGGTACGGTTTCGTTTAATAGGACACCCTCAGTTTCTCCTGCAGCATCTCGAACCAATAATCGGTAGATAGTTCTACCTCCCACTTCACTGAAAAGCAGCATAATATTATAATTTTGTTAATGAAACATTGCTTCCTGTACAATACTCTTTACATACCTAAAGATGACAGGTGTATGACTAGGAACTGAGAAGTATGGATTTCCTCCTCTCGTGTGTTGTAAAGGACCATTTCCATCATTACCATTACCCTCATTCTCGTCATCAGCGTGTAATGGTCTCCACCAGTGTTCGAGTAATGCTTGCAGCAAAAGGTTTCCATAATTTACTAAAAATAGAAGGAATGTTAAATTTCCCGAATCATGTCATAAATATTACTAATGAAACAGCTAATCACCTTTCTGATCTACAGCATCATTCTCTGCTAAACCAGTTTCTTTGGCGGAAACCCATGCAGAGAAGCAATCATTTTCGTCTTGTCCTAAATGTATAGTTAACATCTGCAATGATAAAAAAAGTTTAGAATTGATTTAGCCTTTGGAAACATTGATTTATCAAACAAAATCTCCTGTTTTGAGACATACCCCTGTTTTGAGATCGACGTTAAACCAGTTTGGAACATATACCATTTTGTTTCTCTTTTTACATTCCTGCTCGAAATCAACTCTGCCTAAATCTTCTATTTTACATGCCTTTAATACATCATATAGTGCAATATTCTCTTCTGTATCCTTTGTCAAAACATGTCTTTTATCATTTAATATGTGATAATGTCTTATGGCAGGACCACCCAATATTTTCTGTGTAGGTTCAGTATTCCTTAAAATATTACCCGCTACATTACTCGCGGAATCACAATAATCTCCTATTCCTAATTCTTGCCAATCTTTTTGGCTTATTGGCTGAAATAACAAAAAATATTCTTTATAATTTATCTTTTTTTCATGCAAATTCGTTAAGTTATGAAACTTTTACCCAATTATTTATAGTTGATTCGCTGGTGGCTACCCAAATACTAGATTGATCCGGTGTCATAGCCATTTTGAGTATAGGTGCCTTTTCTTCACAAATGATTGTATATCTTTCTGCAAAGCTTAATTCTGTCATTACTACCCTCTTATCCCTGCCTCCAGATATTACATGACTAAAATTATCCGTTGCCTAAAAGACATCAGATTTAACGTAATAATCTGTATAGTAATTATTAATATAATGAATTTGTATATGTAATTGTGCGTGTAATTACCAATAACGCCCATACTCCTTCTTTATGAACTCTAAATGTTTGCACACATCTCTGTTGGCCAAGCGACCATAATTTAATAGTACCATCGGAACTCGCTGATAAACACTGTGTACCGTCCCTGTTTAAGACTAATGCTTTAATATTATCCGTGTGACCACGAAGTTTCATAAGTTTGGTACAAAATCGTGGATCCCACACTCGAAGAACTTTCTCCGTGCTACCACTCACGATAACTGTGCCAATCTGATTCATGGCAAGACTGTATATAGAGTCTCTGTTTCCACTCAGGGATGAAGCTGACAAGATACACATGTGTTTTAAGGATATTTAATTACATATAAAAGACATATATGTATAATCAAGATGCATGAATTACATACTTGTGACTGTATTATTACTCGCAGTAAGAGCAGTTAATGTATTAACATCCCATAGAAATATTGACTTGTCTAGACCCGCGCTAGCAACTTGCTCTCTATCTTTGGCATATGCTAATGCTTTAACGTAATCCTTGTGCGTGCGCAAGGTGGACATACAAAAACCTTTATGTGCATTCCATACTTTGACAGTAGTGTCAGAACTTGCAGATATAACTACACAGAATTGATAAGATAATTATCATATCAAGATCGATACAGAAATTGGAAATCAAAGAAAGATATTGTGTTATATTTAATATAGATAATACAATTTTTTCTTAAAATATTCTCATAAAAATTAAGTCAAATAAAAATATTCTATGAGTGTGCACTTACGATTTTTGCCACTACAACATAACACTATATCATTAACCCAATCAGTATGATGTTCCATAGATTGGATATATGGTTCCTTCATATTTCTACAATTCCATATCCTTATGATACTGTCTCTACCAGCAGAATATAGCCTGTGCAGAGCTGGATCATACTGTAAGGAATTAACACCAGCCCTATGCTGCTTCTCTACTTCGTCTCTTATAACCATAGACACCTTTACATGAAAAATGATTTAAAATTAATATAATCCTTCTCATTACATTGACAACTTGTGAAAACTCAATGAAAGTCATCATTATTAATTTTCATGAATGCTTTCCATTTAGCATCTTTTTATCTTTCTTGATATTCAGTGACAAAAATGAAATAATACTTGTGTCGACTTGTCTCTAAATGGAAAGCATCCAATGAAATCAAATGTTGTAATATACCTCAAATCTGGTATATAATATTATTGAATTTAGTTTTCTCTCTCCCAAGAGAGAGGAAAACTCAATGCAATTAAACTTTAATTAATACCAAAGAAACAAATCTTTTTTAGCATTTATAAGCGTGATTCTTAGGACAGAAAACAATTATCTTATTGTACAATGTATTATCATATGACTAAAATAAAGCATAAGTTTCGTGAGGCATCAGTCAAGGGAATCGACAAGTTCCTCGCGAATCTGTTGGTATCTATCAGTGAATTATACCTGAACTTTCTTACGGGCGGTCTGTCCGCCCGTTTTGTGAGCTGCCATTGCGCCCGGAACCGCTTCGTCCGGCGTCTCGACGTCGACGTCCCGATCGCGCTGAAGGGAGAAGGAAAACACGTAGAAGTTCAGACGTGAAAGCGATGTGAACAGCGTATGTTGCACGATTCAAGCTGCGACAGCAGTTCCACGTTGCACACAACCGTTACTCCGCACTCGCGGCATTATCGACATCATCATCATCGTCGTCGTGGCTGTTGCTCGTATCGCCGATTTTACCGTCGAATGTCGCATAGCATCATCTTCGTACTCATTGCATTATTCGTCGACGACACAGCGTGCGAGACAAGCGACAGACTTCACAGTAGCGGTACATGACCGAGAAGAAACGACCGCCGCGATTTCTTCAAATGACATTTACGAGCGTGAAACTCTGTTCATGACAACCGTAAACGCACCACGCTCGTAGTGATCACCGCTGGTTGCTATCTATTCCACTGCCTACTCCCGTTCCGTATCGTGTGATTCCGTGCCGCCGGCGTCAATATGCTTCGGTATGTATGTATGTACGCACGTAGCGTTACATCACGAGGCTCCAAAGAGTGATCGCACCATTCAAGTCAGCTCATTCGTTGTGTCTTGTTGACGATGCTCAGAAATACGTGATTCGGCCAGGTTAGTAAATCGGCCAATCGTAAACGAAGATATTCGCAAAGACGCAGGTTGCTGTTTTGAAACTCTTGGTTACAATTGGTCGAATGGCTCGTGCTGAAAATGAAATAGCGTTTAATCAAAGTTTATTGAAGTTGACGTAGAAATATTCAATTCTATATGAGAACATATTGGAAAAATTTTTTCGAAATATTCTATTTAAAATGACTCCGACCAAAGTTCTTTATTCAATTAAATGTTTGATAATAAAAAAATTAACAATTTATTTCTATTATCAAAGTAAAAAAAATATTACGATTTCAGGTATAAAATATTACTTGATAAGTTAATCAAAGAAGCTTTCTAACAAGAAACATGCATAGATGATATAATAATAAATTATTATGTCCTTGTTCGCTAATGTTAAACAAAGATGAAATGAATACTTCCCGACAAGTTGTTTAATAGCTCGTTGGAAAGCTCCTCAAGAATATTTTGCTCATTAATTGTCAGATTCAAAATGATAAAAAATTTTAAAGAAATATGTATCTTTTCTATGCATCTTCCTTAAACGCACAATATTAATATATTAATAGTAATATTTCAAGCGTATTCTTAGAATATTAAATGTAACGTTTTAATAATATTTCATTAAAATTATATAAAATCAAAATAATATTCCTAAAATATTAATGGATGGTTATGGCTAAAATAATTTTTAATCTTTAAACATACTCTTATACCGAACTGAAGTAATAGGCTTTCAATAAGTTCATTACCATAAAGTCTTAAGTCGTAAGAAAATTGATCAATGGCGGCGTTCAGCAGAAAAAGTAGCTTTGTAAAATTCTTTAATGTGATTGGTCTTGCCCTTAGTTTCTCATTAGATCTAAATAAACCAATTATATTCGAGAATTTTATAACAGTCGCAAAGTTGCTTCTTCTGCTGAACGCAGCCAATCATATTCGATTATTCTTCTCACATTCGATTGTGATTGGTCAATTTCTTCTTAAATGGCTTTTGTAGAAAGCTCTAACAGTTTTACAAATTAAAATAAATATTATTATAATACCTTTCAATGTTCATACAATATTGCAGTAACATTAAATATTGTTATTTTTAATAATCATAATAATATTATGAGGACATATATATATATATATATGAAGATCATTTAATAATAACGAGCGCTTACGAATCTACTTTCCAACAATTGAGGGCCGATTGATAAATTTTATCAATGAAATCAATGAAAGTAATCCGCATGTGATTGGGTAATCTCTCTTAACAAGATTAAATTTATCAAAAGGTGGAACAATTAGAGATGTAAATGATGGAAAAATACTAGAATTTTAGAGTAAAAAAACTCGAAAATTAATGATTTTTTTTTCCTTTTACTTTGACGGTTTTTACTCGAATATTTTTTTTAGATCATTTAAATCTGTTCGCATTACTTGAAATCTCCCAAAATTTTTGCACTTAAAGTGATATTATTAGAAAAATTATTCGAGTGTTGAAATTAGAGAAGGCACAGATGCTGAATGCAAAGAGTGCAAGCAACGCATACAAACTTATTATCATTTCATCAAGAATTGCAATAGCCAATAATATATATTTTCGCTTCGATATAAAATTATAAAAACAAAAATATTAAAAAGTATCGAAATAATAAGAAAAATGAACTCTATTTCTACATATTTAACATAAATGTTAAGGTTTTTCATAAATTTTATGTAATTTGGTCAAAAATATTTTTTACAGTAAAAAACTAGTTTTTTATTTGATATTTTTCTTCATATTGTTTTTTAACATCTCTAAGAACAACCGATTCTGAATCTGCTGAACGCGACCATTATTTGAAGATGCTAATATATACAGCCCTCTGATTGGTTTATGATATCTTAAGGCTGTACTTAAGATAATCTCAAATCTAAAAATCAACTATAAATACTAGCCTTAATTTTTATATTAATTTTTATATTCAGAACAAATTCAGTCAAATATTTGTAATTTTATTTATCAATACCTGATAAATTTTCACCTCATTTCAAAATATACAGCAAAGGGTGTAGTCAGTACTACAATGTAGTCAGTACGCTCACTAAGCACTCAGTGAGTTCTTATATCTAATTGTTGTATATTTTTAGATCTAATAGAATATGCCAATCAGATACAAGCGCTTAATGAGCGATTATAGTACTGAATACACCCAATATGGCTGCATTCAGCGAACTCAAGTTGAGTGAGTTATTGGTGTATTCTTTTAGATCACCCAATCAGCATTTTAGATCTGAAAGAATACATCAATAGCAACGAGCTCATTCAACTATTAAGTCCGCTGAACGTAGCTAATGGATATGATCAACGCGATGTTGCAAACTCTTTGAAGCGTTTTTTAATTGATCAGTCAATAGTAAAATTCTTTCTTTTAATTGGTCCATTAAACGCTTTAAAGCATTTGTAGCGAGTCTTTGATCACAGCTATGTCAGCAATCGTCTCCTCGATATCAGGCACAAAGTGATTGGTCCGTTCGGTCGCGTCATTCCTCGCGCCCGACATCGTGATTGGTACGTCAGTGTGAGTGCACCAACGAGCGCATCCGTTGCTTAACATTCCCGGAGAGCGATACGCGGCTAATGTCCGGTCGCGATACGTCGGGATGAAGCATGGAGGTGTGTTAACGATGTCTTCGTAAGTTGGAGTAGTTTCGCCATTTTCTCTGTGTCTAAACCTGCCGTCGCTACGCCTATTGCCTATCGTTGTTGGGCGTCAACTACCGTCAACGGATCAACGGTATTGGTGTTGCGATTACGAGCGCGAGCGCAACGCCTGGCACGGCGTCACTACGCCAGGCTGCTATGAATCAATCGCGTAATTTCACGTCGCTGCTAAATCCAAGCTACCTGCAGAACGCTCAGCAGCAACAGCAACAGAATGCAACTTCGGCAGCAGCAGTTGCCGCGGCAGCTGCCGCAGCTGCGGTGAGTGCTGCGATCGCGAACGGCACTCAGACGAACATGAACACGCCGAGCGCCGTAACGCAGAACCGCAAACGGGAAGCAGAAGGTGAGCGTCTCTGCTCCACTTTCCTTTCTCTCCAATCTAATCTACATGTATGCTTTGCTTCCTATATTTTGTCTTCTCCATTTCTTTCCTCTATGATCGTTTTATTTTCAATCAAATTTCTTGTTATGTTTCTTGTAAAAATTATTCGAATTCTTATGCAGTGTGTCAACTTATTCGTGATATTGATAATTAATTTCGAACTACATAAATAATGGTAACTGTAAAGTTAGGGGCTTATTCTGTAATTTGTAACGACTGTAACGATATCGTTACATTGCCGTTGTAGATTTTGTTTATAATAAAAAAAGTTGCGCAATGACACAAGCTATAACAATATAATCATTAAGAGTGACTGAATAGACTCCTAATTTGAGAAACAATTTAATTTTAATAATTATATTGCAAATTACTAACAGCTATGTGTACAATTATAATATAATTGAGTAGCTGAATATCTGGTCAAAAATATGTATTTCTGACAGCGACAAATATTGAATCTAATAAGTAATCTAATAAGTGTGTATTATTGAAAAACAATATTAATAGTCTTACACTAATCTTTTTACACAAAAACACAATTTATCTGAATAACACAATCACAAATCTATCCTCGTCTGTGAGCTCGCTGGAGGCTACTGGAAAAAGGGAAGAGCAAATTTCATCGGAGCAAATTTCATTAGAAACATTGCAAATTCGCTATTTGCACATATCTATTCAGTTATGAATCAAAACAAAGTCAAACCTAGCAAACTTGATACATAATTATTTCCAACAGTTTTTATTTTTTCCTAAATTTATTGATTAATTTCTGGCGATAGAAAGAAACAGGATAAAAAGTAAAAAGTGATATTTAAAAAGCAAAAAACAGGAAGCAAAGAGTACAGATTATAAATTGGCTTTTCTCTCACAGAAAGCAGAAAATGCCATAATGCTAATAAAGAACTTAATTCATGCAAATATGCAAGAAATATCATTTTGATACTAGCAAAAGAGAGAGTAATATTAACCAATTGATATATGTGGGTCTAATAAATCTAGACATTCTTTTAATTATATTATAAAACTATATTATAAAAATTATAACTATATTATAAAACTATATATTATACTATATTATAAAAAACTATATTATAAAAAATTGCTTATAACAAATATTTTTCATAACTTTATATAATTTTAAGTTACATAATCTTATTTCTTGGATTTTTACCTTTAAAATGAAAAAAAATTATTTAATTATATAATATTAATTTTACTCAAAGATATATTAATTTAAAATAAAACTGAATCTATCAATATCAGTTAAGGAAATTTCAGAATGAATACTGATCAGAATTAATTTATCATAATTCTTGTAAAAAACAAGAAATATTTCTATATATTGATATATTTATATGTATATGTTTTGGTATAAAAATTTATAAATTCATGATTTAATAATGGGATTTTTTGCAGGCGATGGTAAACAGGATAAAGAATCTAAAGATGGAGAACGTAAGAAGAGGAAAAAGACTAGATGGAGTGGTAGCGAACATGACAAAACATTTATACCAGGAATGCCGACAGTACTACCGACAAATCTGACTCCTGATCAGGAGAGGGCTTATCTCTGTAAGTTTCTCTCTTTTATACACATTTACGATATATATCTTCTTTAGTATGCTAATACGTATGGCTAGGGAACCATTTCAAATATTTCGCTTCTGTACATAAGTTTCTGAAACCTAATTTATAAGAGTAGATGGCTATGATGTAAGTATATATATCAATAATAATTCAAAATTTGTGGAGGTAAGCATCAGATTTCTTGAGAAATGTATAAAATCACCAAATTTGGCAAGAGGGATTGCCAATTTTGCTGAATAACTAAAATCTGACCGTCGATGCATTTTCAATATCATGAAATTCTATTAACTATATTACATATCATTTAGATACATAATAATATAGCAAAAATTGTATATCTTACAGTTTTTTCAAATAACTAGTATTGAATAAGTCACATAAAGCATCTCAAGCTTTTGACTTTGGAAATATTCAAGATTCAAATATATGTGCAATACATTATTACTTTTCTGAGACATTATTTTATAGAATGTATACGGCTTATTTTATAGAATGTATACGGCAAATTGGCAATATCTAACTGTTGGGGTTTCCGCCCCCTCTAACCCGTTGGTTTACAGTTCAGCTGCAGATTGAGGAAATCAGCAGGAAGCTACGCACTGGAGATCTTGGCATCCCGCTTAACCCTGAGGAAAGGTTTGAAAGAAACTTACATACCAAAAATGAATATTACATATCTACTGAACATACAGCAGCCCGTAATACAGGAGCCCTAAAAGATATCTCTGTGGCTCAGGTTCAATTAGTGTGGGAATACCGATTTGAAAACGTTGGGCTTGATTAGAGCCCCCATGCAACACAGAAGATGAATTTTGATAGTATTGGTTTGCCCTAATCAATCTTTTTTAATATTTCATTTTTATTAAACACTGCTACAGCTATTAAGTTACGTATTTTTTAATTTTTTTTTTCTGAGAATTAAGTATAATAATTAATTTCTGAGAATTAAGTAAAATATAATAAAATAGCTTTTAATAGATTCGTATAATGAACTATATTAGTAGCAGTGTTTAAAGAGAACAGTGGGTATTCTAGTTCATATATCTTATATAGATACATTTTTGCACACATAGAGTAACTCTGAGGTGACCTATCGTAATCTTTTTCTAATAATCAATAAAAATTATGCAGTATTAGCAATCAGATATTTCAATATTTGATGTTTATGAATTTATCGCTTTATGTATGGGTCATCTTGAGTGAAATTCTGTCCCTCTATTCAGGCTGCCGTGATTTGCACGGCATATTTTAAAATTATTATAATCTTGATGCTAATAGGAAGATTGTAATCGACTTGCCAATATTTATTGCTAATTACAACCTTAATGAGCAGATTTCAGGAAAATATCGGTTTATTCTCATTCTGAAATTCGTAATAATTGTAACAAAGAATTTAACGTTACTTTCAGGTACAGGTCTTAAATAATAAATGCATATACTTTTTCTAATAAATTAATTTATTCCAATAGGTTTAACTTTTCCGATTTTAGCTGGAACCATTATTTTTATGTCATTGTGTTTCCGTTAATACCATAGTAAGACATATCAATTGCATTAATAACTAATCTAAAAAATTATTTCTAATAATCACAGGATCTATCTTAGCAGCTGACATCATACCGATATCTGCCGTGCACAAACGCGCAGTCTTCCAGTGGTTGCCTACTATAGAATACTAAATATATAGCTATGCTATATTCGGCAGCGACAATTTTTCTATTCTTTATTTTGATACCTTGATACTGTTGGAAAATTCTATAATATACAGTTCTTTTGTAGTTTTGTGTTTCTGAAAATACAACCGATTACATAAGCAAACTGATACAATCATGCAATGATTTCCTTATAGTACACATCTACAGTTGGATATATCTTACAGTTGGATATATCTTACTATTATAATACCTATTGAGATCGTACATTACTGTTATTGAAGTTTGTTTTCAAAATTATTGAATGTTATAAATTTTTCTTGTAAGAGTTGTATATTGTCCTAATACTGCAGACAAAATTTTCAATACAAAATATTCTTTTTGATAGATGAATTTGAAGTATAAATTTCATAATTTATTAATGAATTAAATTTATCAGATAGTATTATATTTACAAAAAAAACAATCCGTATTAAAAGAAAAATTATATAACAGTGGCTTATTTATCAGTTTTTTAAATCAAGATCTATATGCATAAGTCTCTATTTTAAATCAACGGTTCTTCCCCACTTATATATTCATACAGTCATAGTAGGGTCAGGTTGCTTGTACGCTAGTACCATCTTGATAAAAATTTATATCTTGATATGGTATTACTCTTTTTATTTTTCAGATCCCCATCTCCAGAGCCTATTTACAGTAGCGATGGTAAACGGTTGAACACGAGAGAATATCGTACAAGACGTAAATTAGAAGAAGAACGTCATAATCTGATTCAGAAGATACTTAAAATCAATCCAGAGTTTAAACCACCACCAGATTATAAGTAAGTCATACGGATGGATATATCATTTACTTCAATGCAAATAACATATTTATTTGTTTATTTCATAATACTCATATTAATTTTTTTTTCCAGGCCACCAATAATACGAGTTCATGATAAAGTAATGATTCCTCAGGAAGAGCATCCTGATATAAATTTCGTTGGTTTACTTATTGGACCGCGTGGAAATACTTTAAAATGTAGGCATTACAAGATGCATTTCGCAAAAGGATTTCTATAAACTTACAAAATTTATGTAATTAGTAATTATCTCAATTTCTATTTATTGTTTTAAAATCGTTTAGCTATGGAAAAGGAAACTGGTGCAAAGATTATAATTCGTGGGAAGGGTTCTGTGAAAGAAGGAAAAGTTGGTCGAAAAGATGGACAGCCTTTGCCAGGCGAAGACGAACCATTGCATGCGTACATTACCGCAAACAATTTAGATGCTGTGAAGAAAGCTGTAGAACGAGTATGTATTATCGTTTTAATTTTTATGTAAGCTTCTATTTCTTATAATTAGAAACTAGGGATGCACCGGATATCCGGAAAGGATTGTCGGATATCTAATTTTTGGCAACATATCCGGCCGAAACTGATATTAAAACGACATGTATAATGGTAACAAATATTTAAAAATTTTTATCACTGATATATTTTTTAGAAATATATTGAATATCTGTAAATATCCGATATCTGGTGCCGGATACCGGATATAAATTATACAAGCATGAAAGATACAGAAAATTTCTGTATCGAATATAGAAAGAGTATTGTTGAATATGATATATTAAAATATAATAGTAAGATAGATAAAATAACTAATATAATTAAATGCATTTATATATACAGATTCACGAGATTATTCGGCAAGGTGTAGAAGTGCCGGAGGGTCAAAACGACTTGCGACGTAATCAACTACGCGAATTAGCTTTGTTAAATGGAACATTACGCGAGAACGATGGACCACGTTGTACCAATTGTGGGGCTTCAGATCACAAATCTTGGCTGGTTTGTGAAAATCATGCAATATTTTATTGAAAGAATCTTTTTTATTTTTGTAACTAATAAATTATCGATGAAATTTTAGTGTCCCGATAAACCAAATGTGACAAACAATATAGTATGTTCAAGTTGTGGTGGTGCAGGACACATTGCTCGAGATTGTAGATCAAAGAGACCTGGTCAGGGAGGTCCAGCAGCCGCTGGAATGGGAGGAATGGGTCAAGCTGGAGATAAGGCCAAAATAGATGAGGAGTACATGTCGCTTATGGCGGAATTGGGAGAAGGCCCGCCACCGGATAGATCAAAGACGGGACAAAATAGACAGACTCCCAATCCAAATTATCCTGGACTTTTTGACAGGTAATTTTTTTCCTTTCTTAATTATCTTTCATTATTACAACACTCTTTTTCACTAAACTAAGTTGAATACGATGATCGTTTGTCTTTTTCAGACAACAGCCACCTCGCGCGTTAATGGCAGCTCCGGCTCATCCTCCGCCGCAAATGATGCAGAGCGGCCCAATGATGCCTCCACCAGGCATGGCACCTCCACCGTGGAGCCAAGGTAGCGAAGGAATGAACAACATGAACATGCAATGGCAACCACCAGTGAGCATGCCGCCACCGCCAGGCGTGATGCAGCCGCCACCACCGCCGCCCGGCTCCACTACGCAGCCCAACATTCCGCCGTTAATGCCATGGATGACAGGTAATAATCAACCACCACCACCGGGCCAAATGCCGCCTACACAGATTCCTCCGCCCGGGATGGGCATACCCCCATGGCAGCAGGGTCAACAGGGACCGATGCGGCCGCCACCACCTGGCACGGCACCGCCTCCGGGATTCCCCGGTGGCTGGCAACCACAACAGATGGGCGGCTGGCCACCAGCTGCGCCTGTCCCACCTCCGCCTCAACAACAGACTCCTGCGCCACCTGGAATTGACCTGAATACGCTGCCAACATTACTGGCGCAACCACCTCCGCCGCCTCCGCCTACCAGTTAGTCCTAATCCTGTAATGAATGACTTCCGATCTATATAATAACGAGACGATATCATTGAGATAAAAAAAAAATTTGAAGAAGAAAACGAAAAAAATGGAAGATAGAGGATAGAAGCTAGGGGGAGCCTATCTCCTATTTTGAAAAAAATGGTCATGATTTTTCAGCGCTTCTATCTTTGGTCTTACTTGAAGATGAATTAAAAAGGATCATGTGAGGCGGGCTACTCAAATGCATATAAATGCGAATCTCTCTCTCTCTCTCTCTCTCGCTCGCTCACTTAATTATTCATTCTTTCTATCACAGATAATTTATATTCGTTTACCAAAGTTTTCATTTTACATTTATTAGCTTTGTATGTTTCGTGCGCTTTCTTTATTTGATTAATATTTGTATAATATAAATAAACATTACTATGATCATTCATATTACACATTAAGAAATTTTGTTTATTGCACCATCATACTAATATTTTAACAACAATTATCCGAATCATCGTCATAAACATGTTGGCACGGTGCTCTACACACTCAATCCACGTTTATTGTCCAATTCTCAAAGTGTTATAGTAACTTTGAAAATATTACGTTGATGGCTTTGCATCTGTAATAATTTCAATATTCTACATATAACTTGCTTTTATACAAATTAAACAGCTGTTATTTCTAAGGTTATTATTGCAAATGCTATTATTGTTTTTCACAATTGTTAAACCGTTTTTTAATAGCGCTAACAATGTTATCGCCATGATCTAATAAAAATGAATCGTTGCGAGCATCTACTTATTCCATTTCAAGCGATTCATTATTATCATTGTTTTCGCTAATATTATACATTTCGACAATTTGAAATTCAGATTCAGATTCAGATTCTAAATATTTTCATCGACTTCGCAGTTTACCTAATAGACTTCATGTTGCTCACTAATAAAGTTAAATTATGAGTCTTCAAATTGCCAAGGTGTTGACTTTGCATTTCTAATAGCAATAGGTTCCTTACTTGACCGAAAAAGTTTTCTATTACAATAATTTCTATTACAATAATTTTCTATTACAATAATGCGCTTTTAGACTCATAAAATCATACTTACATTTCAATATCTCCCACAATTTTTCGAAACCTTTCACGATTAAGAGCCAATTTTTTAATGTAGGGCTAGTTTTAACAATTTTTCACGTAGTCTTGTCTATATCTATATAACATACTTTTTAGTATGTTTTTTGTGTTCATCAAAATGCATAGTGTGCACTATTCGTAGTTACTTCACATTGTAATTCATTATCACTAGTCGCAGTACCATTTACTGAGTACATCGAACAGATCATTACAAAAATTAATAGTTTCCGATGTTGCAATATCATTTTTATCTATTTGAATCATGCTATTGTTTTCCATTATTACTATATCTGTTTTAAATAAAATAATTTTATTCTCAATATTTTCATTAAAAATGATATACATGTGTATACTTCTATTACAATTATGATATTACTATTTACATTTTAATCTGCGAAAGTTTCAATAGCATATAGCTCGCTACCGTTTCTTAAAGCTTGTGTTGCAAACTTGCTAGATCTTTTGTCAATAAACTGTTCTATAACACTTTATTAGATGTGGAGAATTAAAGAAATGAGCAATTTCGTAATTTCCGATTTTGTAAATTGGAGCTGCAAATTAAATATTCATTTCGTAAGATATTTGTGTATACTACTGTCATGTATTACATATTACTACATTTATAAGTAGGTATTACTTATCTTGTATTTTTCCTTCTAAATGGCGCTCCATTTCTGCCTGCAGTAGTAACTGCTTCATTGCAGAGACATTTGAAGATCCCAGACAGTCGCTACGATAGAAGCCTGCTTCGTGTATGCACGTGTTCTTTAATGCATATTAATTGTACGTTTGTCACTTTGGCGCAAAAGAGATAAGCAAAAGAGATAAGCATCTCCCAGTCCGTGTTTAATCCACGCAGCATAAAAACCAATACGTGATCTACAAATTTATTAATACGCTTATTGCCCCAATCTTCAAAACTACATATGGTATCCTTTCGATCATATGTAACATTTAATTGAATTGAAATCTCATTAGTATGCATACTTTGACTGCGTTCCATTTAACGCTCACAATGCTTGAGGAATCATTTCGTTCTTGTTTATCAAATGTTAAATAAGAACAAATGCTCGTGCATATTGCAGTGCATAAGCGTTAAGTTGGAACGCAGCCTTTATTTAATGTTTTTCGAGACAATGTTCTTCAAATCACAAAATCAAAGAGTTCAAATCCAGGGTTAAAGGTATCTTTTGAAGCATCAATTGTAAAAGTTCGTATGTATGGAATATCAGAAAAAACTTCTCGTAAACACGTGTAAGCATGCTTCTCTATCATTTTATACAGCATCAAAGCTAAAGCCTTCTGTTTTGTCTCATATCATGTCCCTATTACATTTTGAAAGATAAAATTAGAATGAGAACATAAAATGAGCATTTTATTTAATTATAGACATGCATATACAATACAATAAAGCATGTTATTTCTTTTAGGCATGCATTATAAAAGAAGAGAGTTTTTAGAACTAGCACAGTACATAATTACTAAACAACTTCTGCCTACACAGACATCACAAGCTAAGAAGTAATATCGTAGTGACAGTTTGTCAGACACGATGCTATCAGGGAATGTTATTTAGGCACAGTATCACATTAACAACTGTACTAATAAGAAGCAAGATAAACTATGAAGTAATGGGGTTGTCCGGAAAGTTCGTGCCGATTGTGAAGGAAAATTGAAACGCAGAAGATTTAAATTTTTAATTTCATTTATTAAATTTAAATCTTTCGCGGCACAAACTTTCCGAACAATCCAATATATTGTCTAAAAAAATATCTACACAGTGCGACAAATATGTTCTCGGACAGGACCTGAAAATCATAATTGAAACAACAAATATGCATATTTTTTGGTTTTATTATTCAAAATATTCTTCTCTGGCTTCAATACACTTGTTACAGCGATTCAATAATGATTCAAATGCATGTTCTAGCTCAGTTTGCGGAATTGCCTCTAGTGCCTGTGTAGAAGCTGATTGAATGGTCGGAATGTCATCAAAAAAGCGTCCTTTCAATTTCAATTTCAATTTTGGGAATAATGAGAAGTCGCAGGGGGCCAAATCAGGTGAATACGGTGAATGGTTTAACACAGAGACACGATTTCGAGCCAAAAATTGACAAATAATCAATGAAGTGTGACTCAGTGCATTATCATGCAAGACCAATTTTCTGGATCACGATTCGGGGCGAATACGAATTCTGCCCATCAATTGCTTTAAAATTTCGAGATAATATGCACCAGTAATTGTTTGGCCGTTGGAACAAACTCTTTGTAGATAATACCTTTGCTATCAAAGAATGTGATGAGCATTGTCTTGATTTTTGATGGAACTTTTCATACTTTTTTTGCTTGTGGTGAATTTTTTGACTTCCATTCCGCACTTTGACGCTTAGTTTCTGGATCAGCATGTTTCATCACCCGTAACAATTAATTTTAGGAAGTTTGGATTATTTTCTGCGGCTGCAATGATGTCTCTGGAATGATTGATTCTCATTCCACACACTTCTTAATGTGTGTAGAACAAGCTTCGCACAAATCTTCGTTTTACCCAAATCTTCATGTAATATGGTTCGAATCGTTTCTTTACTGATATTTAAAGCCTCCTCCATCATTTTTAGTGATGCATTGCGATCGTTTGCAACAAAATCACGTACTTTTTCGATCATTTCGGGTGTTCGAACTAAAATTGGTCGTCCTGATTTTTTGTCATCTTCAAGGGTCTCTCTGCCTTCCAAAAAACGCTTATGCCACTCAAAAACAGCTGTATGACTTAGACATTGACTCCCGTAAACTTGTTGAATCAATCGGAATGTTTCTGATGCACTTTTATCAAGTTTTGCGTTAAATTTAATCATTGCTCTTTGTTCCATATTAAAATTTCTACCTCGACCAAAATCTTGTTTAACATGAACTCTCATATCTTCGTTATATGTCAACCAAAATGAATGAAACTTTGATGATAGGGAAATGTTCAACCTTTAAAATGCATGTTTGGACGCACAGATGTCGCCACTGGTTGCTGAGATGTGATTCGTGTCCGGGAACATATTTGTCGCACTGTGTATATTTAAAATATTTGTATTTATATATTAAAATATTATATTTTCATGCATATAATTCAGAAATATATGAGTGCATCGCAATTTAAATATATTGATAATATTCAAGCAATAAGACATATAAATGTAATACATGCAATCTATCCTGCTCAATTTGCAGAGAGATTAACACCTTGATCTTGATTGAATTCAGTCCAACTTTTCATGAATATTTTAGTATACTTTTTCATTAAGCTTCAACACCTTGAAGACGTAAGATTAATACACTACTATTAATGATATAATTAGTATATATAGATTAATAAATATGCAATAAAAAATGAATTATAGGAGTCACGCAATAAAGGAGCAATAGTACGCAAATTAACAAATCACATTTTTAATTAATAAATAAAATATAAGTTGAACATTTCGGACTAGACTTGAGCCATCTTCAACATAATTTACAACATAATTAAAAATTTAAAAAATTACAAAAGATCAAAATATGTTGTATTTACGTTATCAATCAGATTTACAACAAATACATATATATGTATACGTATTTATCCTTTCAAAGGGTTTATTCAGGTCGTTCAGTAACACTTAGGTACTTACTATCCCACTGATCAAAGCTAGCAATATTCAATTCACGTCACATGATCGATTTTAATTTTGATTCTGAGTGATTAAGAATAGAAGCGCCACGTTACATTCGTGAACACGTCCAAGATGGGAGATAGGCTCCCCTGATAAAAGTTGAAAGAGGCATTATGCCCTAATAGGAAGTCACAGAAAAAGATGAAGATAGACGAGAAACTAGGAACGATGTAATTATATTGTGACTTTAAGTGATCAGTTCATTATATATTTTTTATGTATAATCTTGCTTTATTGAAGAATTCTGATCATTAAGAAAATTATACGAGTTGAATATATCGTTGATGTACGCTGAGCAAAAATTATATTCATGAACGGAATATTTAATTTTACCTAGTTACTGTTAATTTACTGCGAGTAATAAACTCTAAAATTTCATTAAAAATATCATATAAATGACATCAAATCATAAATGACTTATTGCGCACGAATCCTGTAAGAGCACAATATATATAACGTGATCCTACACTTCTTTTTTTACTTCGTTTCCGAACGTCGCTTCCGAAATCGAATCTATCGATGTTGAAGAATTGTAACATAGGTAAAAACATTTGTTCATTTTATATAT
>Ga0157364_1000614_pt1 | contig 25748 bp, 9 predicted proteins | sample AttsexASBM2_FD_111476 | JGI IMG/M metagenome (GOLD analysis project Ga0157364, IMG submission 111476) | Fungus gardens microbial communities from leaf cutter ant in Ribeirão Preto, State of São Paulo, Brazil - Atta sexdens ASBM2 | ecosystem: Host-associated > Fungi > Mycelium > Unclassified ... | reverse complement strand
TGTGTGTGTGTGTGTGTGTGTGTGTGTGTGTGTGTTTGTGTGTGTGTGTGTGTGTGTGTGTGTGTGTGTGTGTGTGTGTGTGTCGAGATCTGAAAGTGCATGCTTGTGATATACAATCATTAATTTCATGTCTCGATATATACATCGTTTTTTTCAAACAAATGAAAAAGAAAGTATTATAAAAAAACTTAAAGTGAGACACATCAAACACCCGTTCATGTGACGCGGTTAATCATTTATACACGTGTACACGCGTATACCTATGCTTGATATTTGTATAACATGACGCACATTTGTATAACATGACCTAACTCCCGTTTTGACGTCATACCGCACATGTACAAACGAGTCATAATGATGATATTTACGATGATATGAGAAGCAAAGGAAAAAGGAAGAAAAAACTTCGCGCGACATTATCATCGCAAACTTGTCAGGACTAGTAACAATTTTTTTGCGCAATTTCGCGACTTGAAGATTTGCGCAAATAGATGCGTTTATAGCAGAAAAATGTCATTTCATTAGCGATGTCTTTTTTTCACCTACTCATTCATATAGGATGTAAACATTTTCACGAGTTTTATTACAAATTTGGACGCGACGAAATAATAAAGCAGAGATAAACACGAAAAACAAGTTTCTTTGCTTTCCACGTGCTGCGCGGAATCAATTCTATACACAGAGATCCATGCGGCTTCTACAACGGTATACAAATAGAATCTACAACAATGTTTCACGGCACTTGCCGCGATGTTTATTTCATATTTCACATGATACTTCGCGCTAACTAGCACACCGCAGCCTGAATGATTCGTTACTACATATTGCATGATATTTTTATGAAATGATAAAAGGATCTCGGACTTCTCTGACCAGATTTATTTAAAAAAAGGAAAAATGAGATCTTTTTATTTCACATATACAAATATGGAATAAAAGAGAAAAATATGATGTATGTTTCTATTGAGAAAAAGCAATGTACGAAATTTATAACAAATAAATAAATAAATAATGAAAGCTTTCGCTCCAAAAGTCGCTACTTTTCGTTCTTCAATTATCATCAATTGCAAATGCATAGACACGAGTACAAAGGGACTAATTGGAGCATAATTGGAATTACATATCTGCATTCACATCGCATGCTTTTGCAGACTTACACGTGACGATTCCAGATCCGTGCACGAGTGAATTAAAAATAATTTGTGCGAGCGCATGGAATTAAATGAATCGACGCGACATACAACGGCGGAACGCGATTTAAATTGGGATGCACGGTTGCAGTGATTCGAATTTTGCAACCGGACAAAGGCGATCGCTTGCAACCGACAGTTAAATCGATGAAACGATGCCGCTTTTCATTGATTAGAATCCTGTTGTACAGCCTATGGCGCGGGGCACGTCCGAATCGAGCCGCAAACTCACGAAACCGCGAGCCAAACGAGTACCAGCGGCAGCTGCGTGCTTGATTGCGCGCGCGTTCGCAGGCGCGTTTGTAGTTTGGACGTATGTCACAACACGGTGTATGTCGCGTATACGTATGGTGCATATATTCGCAACCCGCCGGCATTCTGCCGACGTACTCGATTGCGCGCCACACAACAGCGATATAAATTGAATTGCGGCGTGGCGTAAACGTATCAACGCGCCACTCGAGCACGAAGGCGAGTTCCAAGTGCCTATTCCTTTAATGCTTTATTCATCAAATCAACCAGCGAAATGGATACCCGAATTCCGAAATATAACGAATGACCAAGGCAGCAGTAGGGGACAAGATATCTATATAGACACGGACCTTCAATATCGCCTAGTTTTCCCTCGTAATATTTCTTTGTTTATTCGTTTTCCCCAACGAAAGATGTCGACACAGCACTTCCGACATTTTCCTTTCCTCGATCGGCAAGTCCGATGTTTTCTTTACTCTTGAAATGCGAATCTGATTACGCAGTATATACACGAGACGTGGAAAAACTGCTCGCCGTTCGTTCGGTGATATTGGCTATGTACTTGATATCAGCCGCTCTCCGGACACATACCGAGTAATACTCGTTATTCCAAGATTGATCCGAGCTGAGAATACTCGGTGGAAATCAACTATGGTAGTAAGACCGCGCTCGCGCGTAATTTATATGCATGGCTGGTGAGACGATATTACACGGAATCCAAAATATATCGTGGAAATATTTGATATTGCATATTTGAAAAAATGATCCACAGATAATACTCATTTCGCGTATGAATATCTTTTTAAATGTATAAGAAAAAAATATATTTTTACACTTTCAGATAGCATTTATACAGAAATGTAAATTAAAAGGAATGAAAACATTTTTTTTTAGAGAAAACTGTGAATATTTTCTAAAAAAAAAAATCATTCTGTATATGAATATTAGAAAATATTCACAACTCTCTAAAAAATATTTCATGTTCCCTTTATTTTATATTTCCCTTTAATTTACCCTTCTGTATAATAAATATTATCTGAAAGTATAAAAGCATTGTACATCTTTTCTCATACATTTAAAAAGACATTTCTTATACTCTTTATTAATGCTTAAAAAACAGTAGTATAGTAAAAGCTCTCTTGAGGTAAATAACTCATCAGTAAAACGTTCGTTCGTAACTTCATTAATTAACTCCATAACCTATTAATAACTACTTATAAATATATGAAAAGAACAGTTTTGTTAAATTATCTAAAAATTTAGCTAGTACAGATCTAAAAATAACTTTATTAACCCATCAAAGTAATTATATAAAATATTCGGTTGCTAAAATAACAAAAATTTTTACAGCGTTGCTCATTATACTTGAGCGCCCTGCATAATTATTTTGATGGTTCAACAAAATTATTTTTATATCTGTACCTATCTACATTTTAGATATTTTAGCAAAAATTCTTTTAGTATATTGAAAAAATTCTGGTAATAGTTACCAAATGTTAAATAAAATAATTACAATCAAATGTTCGATTAATAAAACCAAAAATAATTTTACTTTTCTATATATAGTATCTAAATATTACATCAAACGTAATATAATCAACTGTTTGGTAATACTTATTAAATGTACAGAAAAGCAAAATTATTTTTTGTTATATAAACCAATAATTGATTGCAATTATTTTATTCAATTATTATTAGATTCTTTTTTTCAGTGCATATAGTAACTACGTATATAAATAATGATTATCATGCGATATCGTTAACGAAACACAAGATACAATTATCACTCGGATTTATTGAAAGCTTTCCAGGGGCCTAATTACATGACAGATACGTTGCACGGCAGAATTTCGTATACGTTCTAAGGCATCCGTGTATTTACCGACGTACTGACCTATTTCGCTTGAGGTAGTTCTGTACGTCGAATTATACCTTGACTGCCTACGTTTCGGCGTTTCTCAATCCGATAATACATCCACATCCGATATTCTTAGTACCTGGTGATTATACGCAGAATTATAGAAGACTGATGAAAAGTTTACCACACTGCATACACGATGAGAAGATAAACCGCCGTGTCGAACGGAAATTTCACATCATTAAATAATTCCGTTGTGTATATACTACATAAATTATTCGACATTACTTACAATAATAATGAAACATCACAGGGACGAGAATTGATTTTCCACTCTAATGATCGGAATTATTTCCTTTGCTCGAGAAAAAAATTTCAATCATGATTTTCTCGCTTTGTGTCGAAGGTTGGATCGTAGATATGTCGGTTACATGGGAACGACACGACGTGGAGGTAACAAAAGAAAGAATAAAATGCAACGCACATATATGCATTCACATGCAATCTATTTGAAGAGAAGTGCTCGATACGTAGGGAATATCTACGACTTTCTTTCCTTTTTTTCCTTCTATTTCGCTGTTGACCGGACTAGATGAACCTACGTAAATAGTGAACGAACGATGAAAGTTATAACGTTCAAATTTGGATGGTTGATTTTTATTTCCGCCGCTCAACTTCCCCTGGGTTTTCGCTCGGACTTTTTCTCGTTATCCTGCCGTATGATTGCAGAGGGTGACGATAACGACCTATTGTACTACTCTCTGCTTCGTGGTGCAAAAAGACTGCGTATGACGTCACATCTTTTAGCGGAATTTTTTTTAATTTTCGACAATAAATATCTCTCTCGTTAACGAAATTTTAGTAAATAAAGTAAAAATATTATCAATTAATAATTTCGCTCGCGTTTGTTGATTTATTTCGAAATTAATTGCCGAGTATCTTCATTAGAGAAAAGGCTAGCGCTAAAATAATAACAGGTCGAGTAGAATGGCGTGTTTGATGTACCACTGGGAGAGAAAATTAAATGTCACGCGTAATGAAACTTTGAGAATCAGATTTTGTGCTCATTCATGAAACAGTCATTCAAGAGAAACGGACTATAGTAGATAGGATGCGTCAGAGATAGAAGCGGTAGGAAATACGGAGGAAAAGGATTCTAAAAAGAAAGGAGAAGGCTATTGGATGGTAGCCTTTGGACCTTGCATTCCGTTTGATCTTTCCTCAGAGACAAACTGTCGTCTTCCTACATCTCGTCGACTTCTTAGCACGGTGTCTACGTTTGCATTGTAACCTAGATGCCTACAGCTGTGTTCCCTTCTTTTACCTTTTTCGCATGCACTATTCACGCCTACTGCTTTTACGCGTTTTTGTCGGCTTTCCTTCCGTCGCTTTTATCACTCGCGTACTTCATGGTGGACATTGCAACAATCCCGGCCACACCTTGTGACGCAATGCGATAAGAATGTGGCGTTGTGTGCCACATGTTCGTGAATAAAATCGTTAAATGCATCTGTGCGATTTTCGCCGGAAATGCAATTCGACATATGCGATCTAGGATGCGCCATTTACATGACGAAATGATGTGATTTTGGAATTCTGTAAAAGTTACAAAATCGTGCGTGGAATATATTGCAAGTATCTATGGATATCTACCGTTATCTTCCGTTATCTAAAAATGCATGAAAAATATATTTCGCAGAAACTACAATCCTAGTTTTGTATTGCTACCACAGCGAATATTTATTGCTAAATGAATCGCGCAACTGCGCGTCGACACCAGCACTCTCATCATTAAATCTGCGGTTTGCTTTACTCACATTTGCTCGTTATCATTCGTTAGCTCTGTGGAATTTCCCACCACGCAGAAATGAAAATGGCATTGCCGAAGCGTGCAAATAAAAAGAAAGGAGAAAAAATGTATAGAATATAATGGTTAGTATGATGAATATCAGTTGTTTCTGCGTTGTATGATGCTTGTAATTTCCGAGGCGTGATAAACTATTCTTGGAGTATTTTGATTAAATCCATGCATTAACAAAGTTTCTACTATTACAGAAATATGAAACTGTCGGAATCGCCGGAAATTCGAATAATTAGCGTACACGTGGGATTACGTTGAGCTCTAATTTGTTTATGTCCGAAACTTTTTCATAATTCAACAACGAATTACGTATTTTGCATGCAGTAGATGCTTTTAATTTGTAACACTAAAATTTTTACAATTAATGCTCGTTATAATTTTTGTCGTAATCGTTATTAAATATAAGAAACATACACATATTAAAGATACATTTAATTTAATTAAATTTTGGAGCTTCTAGTTTTAAAGTAGGTCTTTATTATTTAAATGTTATGTAATATTTAAGATTTATATGCGATATACTGTTATATTTTCTTTGATAAAAGATGTACGTATTTTTGAATCGTTCGAATAAATAATGCATTCGTGAATGTTGAAATCATGCATACGTGATTATTTGTACAGTGATAGTCAGGAAAGTCCTAGGCGCGTTAAAATTGTAAAAGTCGAACAGAGTGCATTCTATACTTTCGTTTGACGTCCTAGTAAATACAACCGTTGCGTCCTGAATTCGAAAGCAAACTGTCAGCACCAATACCCAGTGTAAACTGGCATTGGATGTACATCCCGATAAGAACTTGGTTCTCTGCTTGCCGAATCGATCTTCTTTATGCAAATAGTTTCAACGTCATTGCATCATATGTCAATATACCTTAATTAATTATTTGCATACGCATTAACAACGTGTGTTGATCATACGTTATTATGATAATTAAGATTAATGGGCTGACATAAAGATATTTGATAAGATATTGTTTGTAAAATAATAATAAATAAGCAAATAAATATAATTTTTACATGGCAAACAAAGTGGTAATTTATATATCTTCAATGATATAACGTGTAACTAATTCCTTTAGAATTCTAATAACGTCAGGGACTTCCATTTCATGCATAGATATGAGAAACTTTGTCTATAGGTCACAGTTATAATGACGGAGGTCATCATTTGTTAGTTCGCTATATTAGCAAGATAGCTATTATTGTTCCGGAGTTTTCAGATATTGAAAATAAAAAATATAAAAATGGAAATATATTGCCGCATAAAAATCTGTAAAAGCCGCAAGCTTTCATGAATTCTCCAAGTTTTCGTTACAATGTTTCGTGTTAAAAATTTTTTTAACAAACTGAAACAAAATGAAAAAAATTATGATAAATATTACAAATTTTTCTATATTGTATTTGAAAGTAATAATAAAAAGTTTGGCGGCAATTTAGAACCTACATTAAAATTTATTTAAAAAAATTTTTTAATTAAAAAAATAATTAAGAGAAAATTTTCATTTAAACTATAAAATTATATTGTTAAAATTATAAAATTATAAAATTAATATTGTTAAATGTTGTAAATATTGACCTCATCGAACTATTACATGTGTATATAATATTCATTTTTATACGGAAAATATAAATTTCCAATTCTAGTGATTTTTTTTTGAGAATATAGTACGAGCATTTAATCCTTCATATCACATCCTTCAGTATTAGCATGCAGAAATTAGACCCGGCTTAAATATATTCATGCGCAAATGTTTCGCGTTCTGAATTGAAACCCGTCGATTACTCGTCGTATCATGGCTCGTCGAGGTCGATTATGCGATGCCACGCACGGCTGCCTCCTGCTAATGCTGCGATCTTGCAGTCCGTCGGTGCGGCGGTTCTCTCAAAGCACGCAAGTTACAAATTACTGGCACCTCAACGTCGGTGCCCTCATGTCGCGACGTAAAATTATGATCTCCCTCTCACCTCCAATTAAGCCGACCGCCCACGCTCGCTTCCCTGTCGGCACTCGATCTTCTGAAAAGCTCGGCGAGCGCTCTCATGACGTCAACATGCCGCGGCTCTCAGTTTTGTTTGCCCCCGGATTTCCCCTACGCATATTTTACCGCGTAGGGAATTAACGTTATTTCAACCTAACAAATTAGTCTATATATATTTTCAGATTTTCTAATTGTTACCTGATTTTTGAGAGTTTATTGTTTAATAAATTCAATGAAAAAATATTCTTAAAAAATATGATAGTGAATTTAACACCGTACGATGTTTATATAATTCTCAAGTAATTGATATAAATATGAACATGGTGCGAATTTAACATCATATTTTCAAACTATGGCGTTAAATTCACGTTTAATTCCATTATGTTAGTGTTTATATTACACTAACACAGGAAAAATTATATATTTAACATCTACGATATTAATATTCACAATATTAACATCCATATTCATATATCTACATCCATATTTTTTAAATTGAAGAACTCTTTATAAAAAATAATTACAATAATCAATTTCAAATTTTCTAGCTCTTTAAATCATTCTTAAAAAAAAATCATAATCTACAATCTTTTCGATTCAATAAAAATCAAATGATTAACACATATTCTAGAAAATAAACCTGAATATTCTACAATGAGGTAGAGTAAGTGCCAGTTTTGTACAGCGTAGGAAGAGAATGGATCGATGGTGCGTATCTATCTGAGAGGTTCCTATCGATTGGAAATTGCTCCACACTGCAAGCACTGTACTTCGGAATGAATGATCCATGTAGCCGGCAGTGCTAACAACGAGAAACACAAACAGACCTCAGGCTGCCTATGTATTGGATCGCTAGATTTCATTGCGTCGAGATGAGTCACTCCAATCACATTCAATTATGGACGAAGTACCCAAATGGATTAGATCGATCGACATCGTCATTATCCTTTGATGAGTATGAAACCCTTGATGCGAAAAGGATGAACTAGCTATCGTGATATTGTCAATTCAAATTTGAGTTTATATTTGTGTGTTCTATCTTCCTCTGTTCATGCTATATATCTATCAATTATTTCTATGAGTTTATAAAATCGAATAAACTACACAAGACTATTCATTTATATTGCGTGAATGTTATGCAAAAATTTATATAGTTACTCGTATTATTTAAAAAGTGGATAAAGTATCCTATTAAATATATAATATTGTCAACATGAACTTTATTTCCTGTGTATCTATAACAAAAATATCATTTCAAATCTGTAATTGTTTAGGTCAATCAAAATTAACTAGCTCATCAAGGAAGAGTGTGAGAGGGACAGATTGTTAACCATACGTGGGAACTGACAATACGCGAAAACAGAGGAACGGCATGCGATCGATTTTAGCATGAAACTCGGTCCTCGATACGAAGCATGTCAACTCACTGTAAATAATGACATATACACAATTTTGCTACAGACATGCATCAATCTGACAGACCAGTAACTGATGTCCTCGCGTTTATTTTAATTAATCCATTAACTGATTCAAAGCATTGGCCAGAATTGTGTGAATGGAGATTTGTCGTTCACAATCAACATATACAACAGAATATATTCGTTACTTTGATGTTAAATCTAGAAACTTATACGTTATTTTATGCAGGCGTTGTATCATATTATCGAGCATTTTCTGTTGTTCTGACATGTAAATGCGGTAGTTGAAAGAGATACGTGTCACGCTGTATCTACAGTTGGATGACGACAAATTTTATCGAACGCGCAAATGTTGGAAAGTCACTAAGTGGAAACGGAACTAAAAATATAAAGTGCATAATGCAGAATGTTGTGCAAACAAACTTCAACAAATAATGTTCAAAATAATTTTTGATTACATTAATTTAGAAATAAGACTCATATATTCAACTCCGCGATTTGAGACGACAGTAAAGATGTAAATACGATATTTTCCGGCATTTTGTTCGCTCGATCAATCATTGTAATATTTAACAGAATAAACAATATACCGGAAAATATTATACTCATTAATTATAAAATATAGAAGAGAACTAAATAGGTTTAGTGTTATTTGTAATATACCTCGCAACAAAATAATTAAAGGTCAAAATAATTAAAGGTTTGTTTTAACTAAAACTAATTCTCGTTTCTCATCGCGACACGAACTCATTAGTACGTAATTAACAGTTTATTTAAAACGATGAGCTTCGCATAATTAAACGATATTGAATGCAATGTTGCACGTAGTTTAAATGCATAAATCTCTCATTAATTGAACCGTTTATAGATTATGAAATGCTGCATGTTCTAAATCAATAGAAGGAAAAATATTATTAAATGTTACTCTTTCGTCGATTTCTTTTCTGTCCATGTTTCCACTGATTAATCTTTATGTCTGGCTAACATTCCTCAGCATTCCGAAATTTTTTTACTTTTACCGAAAGAACAATACTTCACGTTTGAACTCAACATATTTATTTGAAAACTCCTCTCGTTCTAGAATGCAACCATTCGTAACTGGATAGGATATATAGCACCCAAAAAAACTGATAAGCAGGAAATTCCTCAACATTTTCTTTAAGCAAAAAATCTTACTTGAAGCCTGTATCTATATATAACATGTATTCATATAAAAAAAGTGGATGCATTAGCTATGTCAAGGGTAAATTCTTCTATAGGAAATTCCAATATAGTAACCTGAATAAACTCTTGAAATAAGAGGATATGTTAAGAGATACGTAGCATCGCCACGAGATAGAGCGCTATTCGTAGAAGAAAATATCTAAGAATTAGAGATCTTTGTAAGAAGGCGTATGCAAATCGGAAAGTCTTCTAGAGATTCTAAAATTATTTTGGAATATGTCTTCTATAGAGAAAGGATTCTGAAAGATCTGTTTTTGCTCATTTTGAGATACGATGCTAATTGATAATATTTTAACAATAAAACTAAATTAACCGTTTATAGAATTATTCTTCTAGCATTGAGAGGATTGTAATCTTAAATCCAGCATCTCATAGTTATCCGATATTCCTTTATATTTTAAAGTATTTTCTTGAGGCTGTATTAAAGGAAAATCCGCTAGAATCAAGAGCGTATACGGCTAAAGAACATTTTTTTGTGAGTGTGTCCAAGAACTTCAGACTTTATCATAGAAAAGTAATATTTTTCTGTATAATATTTTTAAGGCTTTCACGGGTATTTTCTTCAAAGAAGTTACGCGATTTGCGGATTATCTTCCTGTCTTGATACATCGTTAAGTGCTAAACATTTCGTGAACATTGCAGTCCACTTCATCAGGGCGAAAAGCAATCTGACTTTTCTATATACTTTAGACATCTTTTATCCTCTATTGAGTCAGTCCAAGTTTTCACTCGCAAGTGAAACACTTTCGGATAAAGTTCTGAAACCCCACTTCCGATTTCGATGAAACTTGGTAAAAGCTTCATTTCGGATTAAAATGAATTTCTCTCTTTCTATCATCTCATCAATGAATCATTACACGCATATACAATTATGTACGTGGAAAGGATGATTTGCTGAGATATCTAAAACTTTAGCTAGATATAGAGCTGAAAATAAATTTTGTCGGATTATCAAAACAATTACGTAGGACTCAAACTAATTGCTAGAATATTAAATTTTTTTTCAGCATTGCTTATCACGTTTGAATTTCATACATAATTATTTATATATATATAATTAATTAGTTTCGTACATAATTATTTTAAAGACACAACAATATTGTTTTCAAATTTGTATCTATCTGAATTTTTAGATATTTTAGCAAAAATTGTTTTTTGTTTATGTAGCTAAGAAAATAGTTCATACATCGTAAATCAAAACTAATCACCTCAAAGATATAATATGTACACGCTATTTTAAGAAAATGCCTTCTGCACTTTGAATCATTGTCTATACTTGCCTTGCCAAATATTCGGAACTAATCGCGGGATCAGAGCTTTCATCAGGTACAAAAGAGATATCATTACCGATGAATGGAATCCTGCATGAACGAGATACTGCGCGTCTGATTTCTTTCACGACCATTCTCATCTCTACTCCCTCTTGTATTATGCTTTTTCTTGATAATTTTGAACAGTTCCTTTTCTATTCCCTCTAATGAATATCATCAATAATAGTAATGAGAAAAAATAGTAGAACTCCAATGGAGAAATATAGCACTGTCATTATTTGACTTGTTTACGACTCCCTCATCACTTGTGCGTAGAATTCTTGTTAACGGGAGAAATACTGCACGCAATCCGCGGTAGAATGTCACAAGTTTCATTAATTAAGGAGACGTCTCCGAGTGCCACCATCGCCATTTGCCATGCGAATACGAACAGTAACAGTGTTAAGTAAAATATGGAATGTGAGAAAGGACTAATATGTTCCAGAGATGACATTGGCAACACGTCAGATTAATCCTTGACTGTTAATAATTTCCGCAACAACAGAACTTTTCGATTATATTTCCATTCATTATTATAATTGAAGGAATGAATCTAAAAGAATTAGTAAATATTTTTTCTTTAAAATTATTTTTATTTTATTTCATTTCTTTTAGATTTATGTGATTTAGTTATGTGATTTTCAATTGTCTTAAAATATTACTTTAATTTATAAATTCTTTTATGCAAGTATCAAATTGAAGAGTAATTAAGCGATTTTAAAAAAATTTTAATAATATTACTGCATGTATGTGATTGGTTTTCCCTGTAAAAATAACAATTATATCGCATACAAAAATGAATTTACACATTTAAATGTATAATATAGTATTATTTTTACGGAAAACTAATAACACATATGTGCAGTCACATTTTACACATTTAGATTTGCAGTGATAATAAATATGGATAACTGAAGCATTGATTTTGTTATAATTTTGTTTATTCTCGAAAATGGAAAGAAGACAATGTCCACGTTATTTAAGAGTGACAGCTGACAATAATTGCTTTGTTAATTGTAATGTCAGACATGCGGAAACCCGATTCGTGATTTCACTTTCGTGACACTCGTGGAGACATTTACCAAACATGATATCAACTCGGGATTTGTTGGCAAGCGGACATTCAGCATGGAATCGTGAGATTGACCTCGACTTCTACATTGCTCCGAATGCAAATCGGATAGTTTACATCAGCGCAACGACTCGAGACGCTTTCGGATTATGTCCTCTGATGCATGTTCGAGGACGTCTGACGACAGCGCGAATGTCAGAGTCCGGTATGTGTTAACCCAAACTAGAAAGTGACAGAGTGCTTACGTGGCAATGCCTTGTGGTCCGATTCCAATTACGACGGAAAATTCATTCTATTAATTCCTTTCACGTTGAATAAGCAGAGAAAACGAGTGAAATACCGTCGAATATATGCTTCGTTGAAATTTCGATATAAACAGCATCAAATTATGCAAAATTTTAGGAAGTTATTGAAATTATTATTATAACTATCATTACTGTGGTTTCCTGCATACTTGAATAAACAATGATTCAATCAAACATACATAATGAAGCATACGCATTGTCATTATTGTTTATCATGTTTTTCGATTAGAGCATTATGCATACGAGAAAATTTACATTTAAATGTATTCTGATATTTTGAAATTGATTACGTTACGTATGACTGATTATAGTGGAGATTTTTAAATTCGTGGATATGTAAAATTCTTGTTTTTCGTCGATTTACATGCCCTGCATAAAACTCTAGTAGAATGACATTCCATTATTTCGCTTGATGTATTCGCTAATAACCCTTATCTAACGATTCAATCTATTTACAAACGTGGCAAGCACAACGGAATTCCTTTGTACCGTTCATAAATAACTGACCTCCGTGTTACAGGAATCTGTAATGAGCGCAATGCATGTTACTTATCGGATTGTTCCGGATAGTTTCGATAGTCTGTGATTTTGGTTTCCTCAAAATGACATCACGTTCCGCTCCATCGGAGTCAATGTACTGTCACTGACATAGTTGAAACGTGATATGTGCAGCTACCGGATCTAGAACTACGTAGGAAACTCCGTTTTCACAAAGGCTCCGACATGTAACAAACGCCCCCACGTAACATACTCGTTCTCTTTGAGGAGAAGTATATAGTTAACAACTGTATGGTATTTTTACCGAGTTACGTCTACTCAACAATAGAGAACCGACGAAAACTTCGCGTTTTTTATGCTTCAATAATGAAATTTTTATCGTTGTAAAACGTATACGATAATATCCGTAAATAATTCCAGACAGATAAATGTGCATAAACTTTACCGTAACTTTACGCTATATTAAATCCAATACGTATAAATGGATGAATCGATTGTAATTCGAAATATTGCAATTATATTTAACAAATCAGAAAATACCATGAAAATATGAGAAACAAAAAAAATTAAATATTTTTTATCCTCACATTTATATCATATATTCATCATGCTTGAAATACGCTCTACATTTGTACATTTTTGAAAACACACATGAGCGTATCAGCGTAAATATTCGAAGACCTCTGGAATGTTAACATATTAATCCTGAGCTATAATTGCATGCTTAAGGTAACTCCGGCAAATACGCCGCGCTGGGATTTACGCCGCAGAAGTCAGAAAAAATAGAAGGAGTGGGAGTAATTTTTCCACAATTACTCTATTACACGCCTTTATGTTATATTAGTATTATGTTATGATTTTAGCTTCTTACTGTTAATATTAATGAATTTATTGTGAGTTGAATCGATTTGTCACTGTAATAAGTAACGCCATCATAAATTATAATCTACATAAAATGATTAATGTATAGCGTGTAAAAGACTTAGTGGTTATTTCGTGATACACATAATGGATACACGTAATGGAATAGTAAAGCATATTGTGTAGCAAAATACAAGTGCTTTGTTTTCGTATTCTTTGCTTGTTGTCTATATCTCATCTGTTTGGGATATACGGTATTTTTAGCGAGCGGAATTTATGCTAAAAGCAAGCCCAAAGCATACAAGTGCGCAGATTGAATTCAGTGCACTAAATGCTATAAACTAAAATATTATATGAAATAGGTACCTCATATCATAACACTTGTAATATGTAGGAAGATTATAATTATTATTTATTACTTCATATACATATTTAATTACATTTTTAATTCTTAATAAACACATTTTATGTTTATAAACACATTTTATAAGTTATTGTCAGTTATTTATAAGTTATGTGTCATTTATTACGTCTTATTTATATGCATTATTTGTAAATTTTTCATGAGCCGTACATATCCCCCCCCCCCTCTGTGAGTAGCTCACCCCTATTGGATGTACGACAAAAATGCAAGAGTTTCAAAAAGTTTATTTTTTAATATGAAAAATAAATATTTAGGATTTCTAATATTTTTTTTATAATAGTAGACAGTATAAAGTTTTTACTGATATAGTTCGTTTACTATAAACATAAATAATACTTAATAATAAATTAAGTTTTTAATAGGTGTGACGTATATACCGGAGTTATCCTATTTGGCATTCGATTATTATTCGATCCATCCCGATTATGTCTTACGCGAATCAAATAAGTTGTTACAACACTATGACAAAATAACATTTAATCATTGCATAATACAATTTTTATAATTACCTTAATGTAAATATTTTTGCTTTTATAATGTCATAAGTAATTATAAAATTGTTTTAATTTTTCAATAAATTAATTTTTGCATATCGTGGTACTCAAAGTCTACATGGGTCAATCTGAGATACGTGATTAAAGGAGGATATTTCTCTATTCAAGGTAATTAAGAGCAAGACAGTAAATAGCCATAAATTGTTTTCACTATTTACGCGATTGTTGCAGAAAAGAAAGAAAGTTTATTGTTTTTTCCTTTTTTTCATATACATACACGTATATAAAAGCCGCATAAGCCTGAGAATGTACAACGCGCGACATCCTGGTAAAAATTCATCAGTGACCTGGCGACTAAAAGCTATGAATCGCGAAAAGAACAATGCTTGCGAATTTAAAACTATCCAAGATGGCGGTCTAATTAAGAAGAAACGCGAGGTAAATATGAATGTTGGAGCGGAAGCAGTACACGAATGTAAGAAAATGGGACGGGCGGAGAGAAACAAGTTACATAGTTCATCCGAAATGTCGGACTTCCTACTCGTGCATCTTCTCTTATTTCTTAATGAAGAGATAAGACCGTTGTGTTGTGTATTATAAATAAGCATACATGAAAGCATACAAACCTGCAACATTTTGAATTCATATTCTACTCATTGCAAGTGCTGACGCCGAAAATTTAAAACAATGTAAAATAAAAATTATAAATATATTGCTAAAAATGTTTTTAATTAAGCTAAAATATCACTGCGTAATTATTTGACAAACAAATATGTATAATTTCTAATATGTTGAATAATCACAATAAACATAATTCTTGATTAATATTCGTGATTATTCCAATTGGGAAATGTAATAACGTTGTTGTAATGCAGTGAAATTTAGAAGGAAGTCGTGCTAGAAATGAAGTCTCCAATTTCATAACAAAGAGAGAGAGAATTATTCAAATCTGCGTTCCCTTACGCTACGGACAAATGTCACCAAGAAAAAAAGTGGCAAGATAGGGTGAACAGTAATAGGGACGTGGCCTGAAATTCGGGATAGTTTACGACACCCTACCAAAATAACCCCTGGCGCACTCCGAAGAGAATTTTCCACGTTGAATCGAGTGGCCATGAAACAAAGAAAACAACATCAACAACGATTCGATTATAGCAATTCGAATATGGCACACACACGTGGCATATTTCGCAGTTTCAACTTTTCATTTTAATAGAATAATCAATTTTAAGACTCACTTGTATAGAGAACATTGAATTGCAGTAATAGTGAACAATGTATTATTACAGCATCATATATCAAAGTTAATAAAATGAAAGAAATCGGATGTGAGTGAAAGAAAGCAATTATCATTATTTCACACGATCTGAATCTATGAAAAAGATTCGAGAGGAAATATTTCGGAAATATTTTCCGGGAACTAGCGAGATTAAACAAACGATAAAGCGTCGTGTTTTACGCAGTTGCATTGCAGTTAACGTGGCTGAGATTACTTCGACATGTATGCGCGACATGTAACTCACACGCGTGTCATCGCATATGATATTACAAATTCAAATGTAGCACTCATATTGTCAGAGTTACGTTCCCCAGAGGTGACTTGTCACAGAGTTGACATTTCAGAACGTGCAACTATAACCCCTTGTACCGATATGTAAATACAGCCGATGGAGATCTCGTGGAAGTCTCACCGGAGCACATAGAACAGTGGACCGTATCATCTAGTGATTGAAATGCAGATCTCGATGCAGATTAATGACATCCCAAAGTAGATGCGTGCTCGTCGATCCGCTAGACGTGCTTGCCTACTCTGACAGAAATGATATAACGCTCGTGATCCTCGGAGCTTTCGCAAGATGATATATGTATGTAAACCTCATGTTGCACGAGCGCCATACATACTTTTCTAAAAACGCACATTCTTTTTATAAACGTTCAATATATTGGTCATAAAATTCATGTGCAATGTTTTCATATAATTTATTATATTATATGTATGAAAAGAACGGTTTTGCTAAAGTAAATATTTAAAAATTTAGTTAGATACAGAAAATAATTTTGTTATTGGACTAAAATACGTAGAATGCTTAAGCGTTTGTTATGTTGCAAAAAGTTTTAATTCTAACAATCAGTTTAAGCTATATAATTATTTTAATGGTCCAAGCATAATTACTTTTAAATCTGTATACATTTAATTTGTACTTCAACAAAATTATTCTTTTCATGTATATACATATATAAACTTACCATTATACTTATATTACATTTTTAATTATATTAATTACATTAATTTAAAAAAAAAATTAAAGAATGTATCATCTTCTCGCATCAAGATCTCTCACATTTAAGGATGAATTAAGATAAAAAATGTACAAATATAAAATCAAGAAAAATGCATTTTTAGAGGAAATGGAGGATATCTAAAATTTCACAAACAGGATTTATCTCTGCAGTAACTCGATAAAGATTACATTAAAGACATAAACAGCACGAATGCATTCGCATCGTGCTTTGTACACCGCAAATAAGGACTGATTTTCAATAGCAAATCGATTTTCCAATAAAATCTATTTGCGCATTCTGCATCGATAATTATAACATCATAAAGCAAAGCACACTATAATAAAGTTCGTTTAACGATCTATAAGGAGAGTTTCAAGTTATATTATTAAATTTCGATAGCAAAATACTAAATTAATTGGAAATAACTGCACGTACTAATTTTCACTGATTATATTGTCGTCATATATTCCAGTACGTAAAATAGTTGGGTAATAATGCGAATAATGCGTACAATAATCTGCTAGAAAGACTTAGAAATCTTTTCATTCCAAAATAGTACTAAAAAAGGCTTATTAAATAACATTATTGCCAATTTTAAATTATTTTAAATATCTAGCTTTGTAAGTTCGGAACGCCTTAATGGATCTCAGTGTCGAATATGCAAGTTAGACGTGCGCTGTGCTTTGCGTAACTGTTTTTGTCAAAGGAATACGTAGGTGTAAAAGCGAGTGGTATCTAATTAGCGGTTAACTCTACCAGCCGACCTTAATTCACCGGTTGAGACTCACTTTTCGTTTGCCCACCTCTTGATTGTACATATCTATAACGTACGTTATTTGGATTTAGCATACGAGAGTATTACGTATCTCGTTTGTGCATCGTAAAATAGGAATGTAGAGCCAAAAAGGAATGACTAAACTCGAAGAAGAATACGAGTGATTCACATGCAAAGACTTGAAATAATAAAAAAGCAGGTGTAGTAGTATAGGACTATTTTACATATGAATACATTTGTATCGTTTAATTTCTGAATTCCAGAGTCAAATCACAAAAGAATATAAATAAAATTACTTATTTTTATAAAAAATTACTTTTTATGAAAAAGCGATTCAATGCGATGGTACGACGATGATTGAACTGCGGATCGAGATATCTTTTAATGTCGCTCGATTATTCTTTCAATTCTTGGCACGGCGCGGCATTGGCTGTTAAGATTCGCGCAAGTGATATGGGTCATTCGAAAAATTGCTTTGAAAGAATTGAACTCTTTTTATCGGCAATAATATGCTTTATCTTTCTTCCTATCTTCTCTTTTACGAAAAGGTTTATTTTCTTCAAGGGATCAATGATTTTCGCAAAATCAAATGACCGATACGTGACAATATAAACTTTAACTTATATATCATGTTTCTTTCTCTCTCTCTCTCTCTCTCTCTCTCTCTCTCTCGCTCTTTGTTTTTCCTATTTAAATTTTGTTGTTTTATTTTCTCTTCATTGTTACAATATATTTTTGCATAAGTTCTTAGAAATCCTAAAATCGTAATAGACGCTCTATTTATTATATTTATCTACCCACTTATCTATCTATCTATCTATCTACTTATCTACCTATTTATCTATCTATCTCTATCTCAGCCTTTTCATATACTAACAAGCGTGCAATATTTTCGAATTAATTGCATATAAAATTTCTGCATAATTTTTTTATGCAAAATTTAATTTTTCATAGAAAGTGTTATTGCTATATAAATTGGTCGTAATTGCGAGATATTTAAATTAATAAAAATGTATGATTAAATAATATGCCATTTTAATTTTTGATAACTGGAGAGCCAGCAGCACATATAACATAAAAAAGAATTAAATTAAATTCCGGACATTCTCCATGTCCTCAGTGCATCGCATATGCAAGTCTGTAATTGCGTGTAAATAGTTGGAAGCACGCCAAGCAGTAGTACTTTGAAAATTCTGTTTCTCCCTTTATGGCAATCTAATCTCATGTAATTATTTGTGTAAACGTCAGAGATGTACAGAACTGTAACGAAATTCTATTAATATTAATATTATTAATATCAAAATTCTACTAACATTAATTATAAAATGTTATTAATATCACAAGAGATATGCTGAAAAGCGAATGATTTCTTTATCAATAACATCAAGAATAATTCGATATAAAATATATTTCAATTCGACTCATAAATTTATTTTATGATAAAATTTTAATTTAATTTTGTACAGATCGTTCGGTAATGCTAACATTCTATCGATCACAAATATTATGTTACTTGATTTTTTTCATATCAGTTGTCGTCAGATTATCCGTTCACGGAAATGATTTATGTAGAGTCAAACACAATTGTTTGTTTATTGAAATTATCGCTTTTAATTTCGAGAGTTAAATCGAGTGACAAACTTTGTCATCTCTATTACGTGCAATATGAACTTACCGAACGCTTTGATAAACCGTAAAAGTGCGAAAGCAAGAAAGTCCGAGCATGCCATTATCGAACACGCTCAGTAACAATTCTATTTTCCCAACATTGGTTTTACGTTTTACTGACGCCAAATGCGGTATTAGTTGCGAAGTTTGGTAAAAGAGTAACATTCCTTCTTGCGGAAAGTTTACCTTCGCTCTCACGTGTTTCGCAGAAGAATAGTTTCAGAAATATTCTTTTGGAATTTAGAACGAAACCCAATGCATTTTGCACTCTTTGCTTTTCTGGCCAATCTCCCAGCTTACAATATAACTCCTCGGAAACGGAGAGTAAAGTTAAGATCTGATGTGCCATTTGATCGGAACTGTTGAACCGGGATAAGCTTCACTTTCAATTGTCGGCATAGTCTGTTTTATAAACGGTGCTGCGTAAGTCATGAATTTTTACGAGCTATCGACGCTCGTAAAAATTGGTCATGACCTCGCGTATAGATACAGATATGGCCGTAAGGAATTCATGATCGATATCGGTTTGGAAGAAAACGAAGCAAGGAAAGGAGATAGAGAGAGAGGAGAAATGCAGAGGACGAGCGCGAGATACTTCTCCGGAAATTACACTCTCTCCGCAGAGGCGGCACTTCCGGTTTAGCTCTATATATAAATCGTCCCAGTAAGAAGAAGAACCACAAACAGACATAGCCCGTAAACTTTTCGTGTCCAAAATGTTTTGTCTGTAACGTTTAAAATATTCCCTACAAATACTAATACGGCCAGTTTAAATACAGTTATGTACATAGTTTCGCCAAATATCTCGAATCGTTCAATGTAGATCATGCATAAATACATATATTACATACATAGATTTTTGGACGAGTGAAAACGTGAATTGGGAATGGCTTTATTAATTTTTTATGCACAATAACGAGCGATACTGTAATGCTCTTAAAAAGCTGTAATATATGTATAATCCAATGCAAATTTCACTCGCTCATATATTATAAAATGCCGATATTAATTTTATGCGTATCGTGTAAATCGGATATTGTTTTTCAACGTTGGACATGAAACATATTTAATGAACCAAGAAGATACAAAAGTGATACTGCATTCGAATTCGGAAAGTATGTGCACCTACCAATTAATATTAATAATACTGACATAAAGTAATCAACGATTGCTTGTCAAAATGATATTATTTGTTGCGCGTGAACTATATCCGGATTTGGATGTAATGGAATAATGTTACGTAATCATTCGTTTATCCGGGTATCGAACGGTGAGACTTTCAGTTAGCAACATTTCCGCGATTAAATACTGACGGTACATACATATATCTCCCTCTGGAACTTCCGATCTATTTTGCGTCCAGAGTTACTATTTATGACTACTATCTCATAAATTTGAACACAGAAAAGCCAATAATGTACATGCTGTTAAAATGAACTTTGTTTGTCAGCATTGTTACGTAGAGTAAAGTACTCTACGGATTACATGGTTGTATATCAACGTTTTCAACGAGTTATTTTTTTTTCAGCTCGTAGGCGGTGAATTCGACATGGAGCTGAATTTCGTGATACAGGACGCACAGAACATCAGGCACATGCTGGAGCTTCTCGACCATTGCCCACCCAATCTCCAGGTAAGTGAGCGATGTGATATTAAACTAGGTCGAATTAATTACGCGCGGAAAATATCCAACGTAAATTCAGAGAGAACCTGCGGTAGAGAGTACCTACGGATAAGCGCGCCCGTCAATATCGCAATATCGATAATTGAAATTGAAAATCTATTGTGTATGTGTGCACAGAGATATGTGTGTACATATATATATATATATATATATGAGACACAGACATATATTATATACATATATATAATGCGCTTCTTGCAGCGTAGTGTTTCTGAGAATGCGAAGAATATGAAGATAGAAAAGTGATTTCTAAGATTCTTCTCGGATATCATCCAACAGAGTCGAGTTACACTATTGCATTGGAGCTGATCGAAGAGTCTCAAACTACTCAATCTTTCCCTAGTTTCGACAGCTTTTGAAATAGACAGCAATTTATATCTCTTATAAGATTTCCCATTTATCACCATTCGGTTTATCTAATTCCTTTAGTCGTCTTTCAACACATTCTATAAATGATCAAATCGCGATTATTCATACTTCAATTTTTATTTTGTAAATAAATAATTAACAAAAAGAAAATATCTCTGACAAGCACTATTCAATTTATAAGTAGGTACGTAGTTTAGTACAAGTACAAAGATAAATATTTAATAAAAAAATTAAATTATATTTAATAGAGCTCTCGAAATTCAAACAATAATAAATATTAATTAGCAGGTATGAGAAATGTCATTAATTCTCTTCGTTGAATAACCACGGAGATTATTTACTTGGTTATCTAACAAAGAGAATTAACAGCATTTCTTAATTAAGAAATAGAGGTATATTCATATATCCTCTATCCTGAATCATCTCCAACATGTGCGGATTGAAATATGTTCATGAAAATTATGATATTGCTGATGATGGTTTAAAGTAAACTGAAACGTTCAAGAAATTTGTTACTCAACAAGTAATGTAAAATTATAGTGAATATATTTTATGTATTGCGCTCCACAAGTACCGCGGGGTGTACGCTCTCATTGCTCGATAATTAATATTTATTAAATATTTAATAATTCAAATATTTTAAAATTACCGCAATCTGCAGCTCTTTGATATTCCCAAAAAATTTCTTTTATCGCTTTTATTCTTTCTGTTGCATTAGAATAATTCCGCTGTACTACTGAATATGAATTATCTCAAATGAAAAACGAAGCGATCAATATCATTACATGTATGCGTTGCAAGCATGTTAAATAAAATCGCGGTAATTAAAGCTATGCGAAAAAAAACGAATGACTTTCTTTTCTATAATGAAATTGCAACAGCGAAACGCTGTATGATGACGCATTGGAAAGAAAAACTGCGAAATGTAAGGGCATATGTACGAATTTCTGACTATCTCTCTTTTTTGCCTTTCTCTTCGCTCGCTATTTGATGCGAAAAAAAGAGAGTGTGGCGTGCGTAGGACACGCGCAATCTCGGCGTACAAAAGGATCGGAATCCATTACGCGGCAAATTTTTCTCGGATAGAAACGAGATTTTTTTTTTCGATCACGTAGCATGAGATTTATCACCGCTTTGAAGCATCGTCCGCATCCTCTGCTTTTCGTGCTTGTGAAGCATCCAGAGGCGCATCGATTCGCCATGAGGAAAAAATATGATCTCGCGATATCGTACTATCAATAGAAAAATAACCCGGTGTAATCTGATCGATATTGATCAATGTAGACATATATCGAGTACTGGCATATAATAACTGACCAAGAGAGCAGTGATTTGTTAAAATATTACTAGTGGCAATAAATTTTTTAGTCTATTTCAATAAATTTGGTATGAACCTTATACACAAAGACAATTTTTAAATACGATAAAATTTGTGCGTTCTTGTTAATAAATAAAAAATATAGCGCTTTTGATTGTTTTATTTTCAGTGGTAATTTAATTTGTCATTTTTCTGTTTGATTTTTTGATTTTAAACAGAAAATAAATATTCCGAGTGGATCCCATTTAATTAAAAACAAACATGCAACTGTAGCAACAAACATGCTTTGAAAAATACTTTCAACCGATTGTTAGATTCATGTGTTTATATAATGTAATTATATATACACCCAGAGAAAAGTTTCTTTGATTTCAAGAAATGTTTCTTTGCTATACGGTTAAAGAAAAAATTTTTTCAATTTGAACGTCATTTCTTTGATTTAAACATTATTTTTTTAAATTAAATAAAAAAATTTATTTAATTAAAAAAAATTATGTTCAAATCAAAGAAATGACATTCAAATCAAAGAAATTGTTTCTTTAACAGTATAGCAAAGAGACATTTCTTTGAATTGAAAAAATCTTTCTCTGAATGTATTTCGCATTGATTTAACACAAATTTGCATATAATTAATTCGTGTCTCATTTGATTTAAAACAAACAATATATTTTCACGAAATTTGACGTGCAAAAATTAAAGAGAAAGACTCCGCAAAAAAGCATCATCTGCTATCTTCGAAGTTCGTACGCTTCGCTTCATTAAAAGTGGCATACGACTTGGCGAGAAAGGAAAGTAAAGACGGCGAACTTTTGTAAATAATAGCGGGTCCTTAGTCGCCACGTCGGGTGGAGGAAAATCCGTTTACGCTTTCGCAAACTCATACACGACACTTGAGCCTTCGCTGCAAACTTTTGGTGTGAAAGTAAATAGAAATTTAAGCTAGATGAATAGAATAGACAAAGTTATGAACATTCTGTTCTTTTGCTAATCATCCGCGGTCGCCTGTCCTTTTAATTAAAAAAATTTATTGTGTAGCAAAGATTATTCAAGTCCAAATCAGATTTATACAAATTCATTCACTAAAAAAAATTTTAATTTCAAAGAAATATTTCTTTGTTCGTATTAAAAACAATTATTTTTTTAGATCAATGAAAATTGATTTTATCTTATTTTCAAAGAAATTTTCATTGATTTAAAGAAATAATTTTTTGAATACGAGCAAAGAAATTTATAAATATTTCTTTAATTAAGAAATTAAGATTTTTTTTCAGTGCTACTTTATTATAAAAATTCCCGCATAGTTCAGTTACAAAATTCATTAATTCCTAGCAGCAATGTTGCGATTTACGTGAAAACTGAAAAGCCGTATTTGGCAACTGTGGCTGAAATGAGAATTAATTTGTACGATGTAGAAACGCTCGTTTGAATATGACAAAATCACCGTGGTACAAACTTGCCATGTAATAAACATTAAGTTCACGATGTGATGATAAAAGTTCACCTATACATACAAAAGTTTCCTCGCTCTCGATATTTGCCTCATATTTTTTCTTAATATAAATTTTATATAAAAACAAAAAATTAGTTTTAAAAAATGTGTAATTTCAAATACTAAATATTTTTTAATTCAAATTAAATTGAATGTAATTTAATGTTATCTTAAATTAATTTAATGTTATCTTAAATTAACATTCACATGAAATTAATTCTTAAACATCTTTTCAATATGATATACTCGACTTTTTTTTCCAATACTTCTTCTTCCTCCATTGTTTACATCTTTAGTATTAATGCAGTTACATACATTTGCTTACCGTTGTTCTTTGTTCAGTGTCAATTGAAATTTTTTGCAACATGTTAATTTTATGAATTATATAAACAATCGAATTGGATTATATATCAGTATATTTCCGTACACTATTATCATCACTATTAAATTAATAAGTCAATTTATATTCAATTTGAGCCTCGTCCATGATAAAGCAATAGATCCGTAAAATATTAGTTTTCTTAAACTCTTAATACATATTTTTTTATATAAAAGCTATTACTTATCACTCACCATATGATGCGCAGCAGCGGAGTTGATGGTAGCGAAATCTATAAAATATATGATATATCCAAGTTAGTAATTCCCAAAATAATCAATAAGTAAATATTTCAGAAAAAGAATTATTATGTGAAATAATTTTAAAGTAACAATAAATTTTACGAGTAACAAATGAAATAATAAACAATATTCTATATTGCTCCGCTGATGTCTTCAAGGCTTCCTCCTCCTCCTCTTCTGATTCCTTGATGGCACTCATACGACACAATACTTAAATGTACTTAAGTACGATCACGCACTTTGCTCGCTGTAGAATACAAGGATCCCAAGATACTTAGCACGACATTCCCGTTGTTAACCCATGTCCTGTAAATTAGCATAATGGACGAATCTCAAATGATCGGTTGATATTACACTGAAGTTGTATTGCGTGGTTAATGTACGAATCTGATTAGGATTGTACTTGTGCTATTCTTAGGGAACTATCTTTCATTCTCTATAGTATCTGCCATGATTGCGTACCGAGAGATAATACTACGATGATGACAGGTACTAGAGAAATGAGAGATAATGACTTCAAGATTACATACACTGAATAAAATCAGAGAAAACGCTGCATATCGAGCGCCAACTGATTACTTCTGCGAAATATTTAATATGTACTATGAAATAAATTTCTTTATATTTCAAATAAATTGGCAATGAATGATTAATACACATCGCAGGTTTTTTTGTACTTAAATTAACTCGGCCCGATAATTCATGTATTATATCGCGCTTTAAATCCGGAAATGCTAGATAAATCGATGGAAAATTCTAAGCACGAGATGAGATAATTTCGATCGGCATTAGGGA
>Ga0157364_1000613_pt1 | contig 25767 bp, 17 predicted proteins | sample AttsexASBM2_FD_111476 | JGI IMG/M metagenome (GOLD analysis project Ga0157364, IMG submission 111476) | Fungus gardens microbial communities from leaf cutter ant in Ribeirão Preto, State of São Paulo, Brazil - Atta sexdens ASBM2 | ecosystem: Host-associated > Fungi > Mycelium > Unclassified ... | reverse complement strand
TATATTATAAAAAATAATCAAAAAAATATCTATATATACAAATATATATTCGCCTAACTATATATATATATATATATATATATATATATATATATATATATATATACATACACATATATATATATATATATATATATATATATACATATATATATATATATACATATAGAGATTAACGTAAAGAGCACCTGAAGACAAATGATACCACTGCCGGGCTAAAAGCGGCGTCTGAGCGATTATCGGCGGTAGTATAACACTATTTTTATGTTTGGTATAAAACATAGTTCTTCCCGGGAGTGTGTGCGTCGTTTCGAAAAATCGGTATCGCCGCAAGCAGGGAAAATCGCAAGCGCGTGATCTACAGACACTGTTATCCGAATGTACGGATCGACAGCGCGACATTTTCACGAATCATAGGAAAAATGAACAAGCGCATCACGCACGAATGTTAAATTAGAATGGCAGAAAAAAAGGAAAATTAACAACGGAACGTAACGCATAAGTGAACAAGAGTCCTGTTCCCGAATCGTGTTCCGAAGGAGTCCTTCCGCCGATCGCTCGAGCGTTCTGCCGGAGCTGATTCTATCTTCTTTTTCTCGCTCGGTGCAACAAGTGAATAAACAAAGACAAAAAAAATAAGAAATAAAGAAAAAAACCAAGATTAAAAATACGGAAGGAAAACGCGAACAACTATTCTTTTCTCTCTTTTTTTTTGTGCGCCTGGCAGCATTTTTTCACTTTTTTCGCTTCTTTTAATTTCATAGAATTCTTGTAAAACTTATGAGGTAGCGATGGTATTACGTAAATTCCCTGTTTATTCATTCCTCTCGCGCAAACACGGAGTGAAAGGAAAGAAAAAAAAGAATTTGCTTCCTTCTTTTGTATGCGGGGATATTTCCACTCCGTGTGCGGAGTTTTCTCGCTTTCTCCCGGAAACGGCTATTTTGGGTTTTAGTATTATTAATCTCGTCTCTCGACATTATCTCCAGCGTCCGATCGGTCGCCTCATCTCAGTGTTGGCAGTGTGTGAACAGCCTTATATGTGAGATATAGTTACTATCGTGAGGAACGATCGATAGATCGTACCTTGAATCGATCCTGATCGCACGGTGAAATTAAACCGTCTGCTTTTTTCCATGAAAAAAATCCGCGGTTTCTTCTAATTTTTTTTTGTTTTTACAATAATTGGAAGATTGCAAATTTTATATTTCACTTATAAAATATTTTCGAATGACAGAGTCATCGTATCTGATAATTTTTTGACGATGTTAGAGAAGAAAGTAGAATATTGAATCTCTTTCGCCTCTTTCAATAAACGATGAAACAGTTTTTTTTTTACCGTGCGATCACTTTCTTGCGGTGTGATCATTCCTTAGCATATATAATCAGTCGCAAAATTTGGTAGCAAAGTGAGACGAGGCACACCTGTGCGGAAAACTGCGTACAAAAATGTCGCTCAATTTTTCTGTTCTTCCATCTTCTTTCGTTCTATCTTTCTTTCACACACTCATACACACATACGCACACAAAACTGTTACTCTTGCTCTCTTTCCATCTCATTCACTCGTATCATTCGCCCCGTTCGACGAACGGCTATTTACGGGTTGCACATAATCTGGCACGTCGACTAATCATCCGCCTTACGTTAATTAAGTTTAAGCTTTACATATAATATATATCTATGTACAACAGATGTATAGTGTATATGCGCTGTGTAACTATGTATACATAGGTATATTTCTCGGGGATTATCGGGGGAAGGGTAAATGCAGTGTAGAGAATAAGTTACATATCCGCGCGGTTCTCCATCATAATGCCCATTATTGGCAACAATAGGATAATAATAGATAATACACCGGAAGTCCCTTCAACGGGCTCCCACCGTCGTCATCACTTTTCCATTTTTACTCTCTGTCACACTCTACTCTTCTCTAGCGTCGTTTAGATCACCTTACGAATTACATTACATTTTCCATACACATTTTGTTTTCACTCTCTTAGCGTTAAAATAAGCGCCATTCTTCTCACCTCTCTCACTGTCCCTATCATCTGGAGGCGCGACAACACGCCCAAGGAGCTTATCTGATATACTATCTGTTTAGCGGTATCAACCTGTCACAGTAATAACAATGCCCAAGTGTGTATAATAAGGCCTTCGATTGCCGCCACGTGCCCGGTCCCAGAATTGTTTCTTTGTGCCGAAAGTACTAATCACTCCCATTTGATTTTCCCAAGTGGACGTCCGATCGCACCCAAAATATCTGGATAAAAAGTCGAAAAGAAGATAAGGATCGTAGTTTCCTTTTTTTTCCTATTCTTTATATTTTATTATTAATTCAATTCAATTTTCGCGGTTATTTCCAATAATTGTTGGATTTCCGAGAGAATTGTTGGATATTCGATCATTATTAATTCGTAAAATATTAAATATTTGCAATTTATCCAGATAGCTTCGAGGTGCCAATCGCGATGTCCGGTCGCTGCGTATATTTTCGGAAAATAATCGTTAATCCGTCAAGGAACGAGAGATACATATCACAACGAAACAGTTTTCCTCCTCCTCGAGTGAGATTCGCGAATAAATCCGAAAAGAGAGAGCGACTGTATTCCCCTTGAAATTTTTTCGGCGGCCTTATCACCGTTTTCCTGCACTCGAATCGCACTTACTCCAAATCTCTATCGAAACCCTAATACTAAAGCCCAAAATAATCTACCTCTCCTGACTGCAATCTGCCATCTCTGTTTTACTTTTGCTTTTGTCAATCACCCCCCCCAAACTTAAACGCGAACGCGATTCTCGTCTCATTTTTGAGCGAGAAGCACGTGACGCGTATTTAATATTAAAAATCGGTTTAAATCACTTCTTATCGCTATTATTACTTATTAGTCGCTATTATTAATTAAAGACAAGTATCCTGCAATCTGTTTGAATTCCAAACGGGCCGCGGGTGCGCGACCCTGGACGCGAGTTGTCTTTCTCTAAACGTTGCTCGCGAACGCGATCGCGGTGATGCGGGATCGATCGTCCGGATTCTGCATGCCGGAATACATGTACCTATATGTAAACATATATATATATTTTTTATATATCAATATATCTTGTCGGTGAGTCGTGAGTAATGTCGGTGGAGAGAGTAATACGGAATAATGTCGGTCGAGAGAAACGTTGCTTCATTTCTCTCTCCTTTCTATTTCCGGATGTGCTATGCGCTACTGTGGTATACAGGATGTTCCTCCTACAGCAATTTCGCTGTATCGAAATCGAGGGATATCGAAATTTCAATTCTGTCTCCATTTTTCTTAGAAGGTCTTCGCGAAGGATTTGATCACTACTCGACTTTTATCGGATCAAATGCCGCTTCACTTCAATATTATATATGGCTTTAGTATTCCTCTCGATGTTCGCTATGTATAGTGATAAGAAAGAAGAGCTTTAACTCCTATATCTCCTGGAGGAACTCCTGTTGTATGGCGCTGGCATTTGGCTTTGAAGGACGCATTTGGATGCCGTCCGCAGAGAATTGTGCTGCGTTCATGACTGGTCCTGGATTGCGAATGATCGATCAATGAAAACGAGAGCACCTAGTTTGAGCATCTCGTTCGTCTGACTCTTTCTTCCTGTCTCTCTCTTATCTGAGTGTATCTTCATGGAAAGTCCGATATATACTGCGAATCGCGTAGCTGTTACGCGTTAGACGCTCTCTTTATTTTCTTCCTTTTTTTTTTTTAGATACCTTTTCTCGCTCGTAGGCGTGTTCGCCTGAGAGTCTGCCGTCTGTGCACTTTTTGTTCTTTTGCAATTTCACTCTCGTAAGTGATACGATGCGTGTGTTAATTATTGTTCACGCGTTTGTACGAGTTCTGTTGAACTTATTGAAGAATGTTCGGCGATGTTCCGTGAAAGACGTCAATTCTTTATCGGTAACGATACAAAATTGCGTCTAATGAAAGAACGTGACGGAAGATCGGATAAAACTGCGTTGTGCGAGAGTCATTAGAGACACATTGACGATGTTAGAACGCGCGTTCGTACAAAGAAAAACGGATACAATACTTATTATTTTTCGTTTGCATGATAGTTGAAGTGTTGTCTTATTTTTTTACTAATTGATTCTCCTGATTATTGTTTTTTCATATAACGATGACATTATTTATGTCTTCTTTTTCGGCGGAATGACAATTAAATTTTACTTTTTTTCGCTCGAACTTCCTATTTTTAAGCTTAATCTGCCGGAATAGTACAATCTTAGCCGAGCTTAGTATAATCTTCACTTTTTACGCGATCTTCGACAGTAAAATACTCTAGAATACTAACATTTAGCAATAAATCGATTTTGTACATTTGTTTGTCGATATCTCTACCAGTAGATTAAGTTATATTCTTCGCCTCTAACTTTTCGCGCGCCTCATTGGCGCACGTAATAATTTATAACGTTAAAAATTTTCTTTCTTTTTTAAGTTATTATTATATTAATAATTTCATCTATTCAATCATTGTTTGTAATTTTGTTTGATTTGTACATTCTCTTTCTTTCTCTCGAGCGTGCGAGCAAGCTGTCTCTCTTTTTCTCTCTCTTTCTCTTCTCTTTTCCTTTGTCCTTCTTTTTTTATCTTAACGTTTTTTGAATGCTTGAGGAATCGGCCGAATAATGTTCACTTCTTGTTTTTCCTGATCAAAGAGGCTTGGCTTTTTATTATCTTTTGAAAATTACAAGTTTCATATTCTTTTTAATTTTCATTCTTTTCTTCCAATTTTTTAACCTTAAATTTTTTCTAAAAATTCGTCGCAACAAAAATATTCAAACTGAAAGACCCAATAAACGAGTGAAAGGTGTGAGTTTCCGTATGCGGGGGCATATAGATCTATCCGCGGGAAGAACGCAGCGATTAACGTTTTCGCAAATTTATAATTTTGTACAAATTTCGTAAACACTATGTATATTATACCTAAACTTTAAAAAAATTTTGAGGCAATATATTCCAAATGTTTCTTTACGCGCGCCAGAGACCGGCGATATGATTTTTCCAAGAAAAATAAATTCTGTTTCTCTCGTTGAAATATCGGACGCCGCGTTTTTTCCCGGAGCAAAAGCTTCGTTCGCTCAATTTAGAAAGAGATATTCCAAAAGAGGGCGGGTGGGCGATGGTACCTATCGAAAGCCGACTCGACGAAGTCCTGACCGAGTATATGTAATATAATATATCCATCAGGAACCTCTCCTCGGCGACGACGGATCTCTGTGATAGGGGCGATTCGCGTGTCTCGCTTCGCGTCGTGCTTAATTCTTCTTCTCTCAGGTGTCCGGTCACTGTTTTCCTTTATCAAAATTTTGAAAGTATGGGCCAAAAAGGAAATCAAAAAGATGACGCGTGATATGACATTAGTCTCGAAGTAGCGTAAATGATTCGTCGACCGTGAGAATAAACGAGGGCTTGATTCCGTATTTGCTATCTCCCATTCTGTTATCTTTCCTTTTGCTCATTACCTGCGCTTCACTGTAATTGTTCTCTTTGTATTTTTTGCCTCTGTTATCGTTGCACTCTATTCGGCAATCTATTGCTGTGTTGTACTAGTTTTGCATGCTGTGCGAACGTTATTTCTCTCTTGTCCCTTGGCACTTCCTTCCGTTTCGCAACTTTTTTTTCTTCTTTACAAGCTTTAATACAAATCTCTCCCTCTCTCTCTCACTACTTCCCTCTCCATCTTTCATCATTTAAATATTTACGCTTGATAAATAACTGCTCGGGCACAGGTCTGGGCGAGGGTACTGTACCTTTACGGTGGTACGACGCGAGCGGGGTCCCTCGCATAAAACTGCGAGGTTCCTGGTCCGAGCCCCGTCTCGCCGACGCGCGACGGCCTCGCCGAGCAGACCCGCGACCGTCGCTTCTTCGAAATATATTATTAAATATAATATACAAATTTATATATCCCACTAAAAAATCTCCTTCACGTCATAATCTTCCCCTCCCCCCCTCCTAAAAGCGAGCGAGCACAGCGCAAAAAGCTGCGCGCCTCATCCCCCCCGATTAACTCTTATAATCCTCTCTCCCTCTCTCTCTCTCTCTCTCTCTCTCTCTCTCTCTCTGTTTCCCCCTTTCTCTATAACGTTAATTTATCCGTTTTCCTGCTAAAATCATTTCATTTTGCCACTCCTCTCTCTTTCTCTCTCTCTCTCCTTTTCTTATCTTACATTAAAAAAACTCTCTCTCTCTCTCTCTCTCTCTCTCTCTCTCTATTTTCTCTTAATATCGTAAAAATTCATTAAGTTATTAAAAACATCTAACAAAAAAAATTGAAAAAGAAAGATTCACTTGGAGTCTCCCCAACAATGTATCAAAAATAAATCTACGTTTTCAGACTCGTTTTCCTCTTTCATTCTATTTTCGATTTTTTATCATTTTCTCTGTTCTTCTTTACTCGTGTGCTAATTCAGCGCTTCATTCTTGCGCGATGCAGCAGAAAAGAAGAAGACTCGTATTCTCGTCGCCCATCTGGCGTTAGATATGTGATCTACCTGATCCTCACTTCTTTCGAGCCGTTTAGTTTTTACATTCAACAAAATGTCGATTATATTTAATCTCCATTTATATAAGATTTTTGTTTCATCTAAGCTTTAGAACTAGAAACAGGGATAAACATTCAATCGAGTCTACGAGCTTCTATATATCCACTTTTATAAACACGAGTTAAAGTTGATCGAGGTTAAAAATCGAAATAAGATTTCAAGATTTTTCTTTTCAACAAAAGAGACAGAGTTGAAAAAGACATAATATCATAAAATTAATCAGTCCTTGATTTTTTTTCGGAAAAAGCCGAGAATTGAATTTCTAGAGTATGCGCGAACAAATTTTTTCGCGGTTTAATTATTAAGTTTAAATTTTGAGATTTTAACTTCGATTTTTACCTTCTCACTGTATTTAGCAAGACAAAGAACTTTATGTGTAAATATTATCGTTAACGTCAATCAATATTTACGGAAATCACTTTTTTATATTAAAGAAAGATTTTCCTCTAAATTTAAAGTCTAGATTTAAAGTCTAGAAAACAAAAATTATATAAATGAAAGTTAGCTAATATCTTTATGGTTTTGAGAACAAATGTTATCGACTCGAAAAATATAGATTAGTCAATCATTATTTAGTGATTAACATAAAAAAAAATACGCGACAAAGCGTGTTTTCCTCTCTTGCAAAGTATTTTATTCTTCATCAATTAACGTGAAATAATATTCACATATTTTAGAGTTTTAATTTTCAGCTTTTTCAAAAAAAAAATAAAGAAAAGGAATAAAGACATTACATCTTCTTTTATCTTTCGGTGTCCCCTTTAATTCTTGATTATCTTATTTATTCTTAACCTCATGTATCTTTGTACTAAACGCATACCGAACGCCGAGAGTATAAATCAACGAGCCTGTGAGGCTCGTCATGTCGCCAGACGTGAACCTCCGACGGAGATTCACATGCTGATACCGGTGTCGCCCCGGTTGCGCGCCGATGAACTCGATAATCACCGATCAATCATGAAAAGTAAGTCTCGCATTTCTGCTGGATAAATTCGAGAGGTAATTAACGATTCAGATATTCATGAAAGAGAATAAAATCGGTCGTTCTCGTCAAGTTTGTGCGAATATTTGAGAACGATTGAGCTCCGATCGGCGCGAAACCGAGCGCCATGATTGATTAGTCCGTTGTATTTGTTGAATTTCCTTGGTTATGCTTAACGACCGCTCTGCAGGGTCGGTGTTCTCAATTCTGAATCTGATTTGATTCATCACGTTCCCCGTCTTGCTGTCTCCGCCTCATCTACCTGCCGCGCGATCGATCGTCTGGAACCTCTCTCTCATTTTTCCTCTCTGTCTCTTTCTCTTTCTCTTCCCCATATCGCTCTAAAAGCATCACTTAGGAATGTCTTCAGAACTCGATACAGCGACTGTGACGCGTACTCGGTCATTAATATATCGAGCTAGAGCAAGGCTTGAGGTTGTTTTTAATAATGTAACATCACTGTTGGAAAACGCGAGATTGTGTCTCGGTTTTTTTTTCCTTTCGTTTCGCCTCGCCGAACGTCTTCGCATTATCCTCGGATTATCCTCGTTTCCGAAAGGAATCTCTTGATTCTGTGCAACAGGATAATAATGGCCGATTATACGCGTTGCGAGTCGCGATATCGATGCGAGATCGAGATTATTGCGCTCCGCGGTTCTCCGCGCCCCGGCCGGATCCTGCGCGCCTCTAACAGCTATAATTTGCAAAAATTACGGGGTTCGCAGGCTCTTCGGGAGACGCCTCGCAGAGGCTCCGTCTCGACGCTCGTCTCGGCGACACACCATCCGCGACGAGAGTAAATGTCGCGATCAAATGTCGCGACATCTCGCTCTCTTATATCGTCCCTCTACTTTCCTTTTCTTCTCTTCCATCTCTTGCCTATCTCGCGTTAAGACTGATTCTTCCTTACTCTTTCCATCACCTTTCCTCGCCGTTAACTTCTCTAATCAGTAATCAAATTACTTATTAATTAATAATTATTATTCAACACACGCACACTCACACATTATTACATTCATGGTAAAAGTAAAAATCCCTGAAAAGTTTTGTCTGTTCACTTTTTGTCCCTTATGTCCCCTCCTTCGCTGTCTCTCTTTTGCTTCCCTTGTATTTCTCTATCTTTATCTCTTTCTTTCTCTCTCACTCGCTGTTCTTCGTTGCGTACCGACTAGTCGCTTTTTCATTCTCTCCGTATGTTTGAGAGACGTTTTTTGAAAACATGGCATAAAATGGTATTTATGTCACATCACTATAGTATTACACGATCGGACTTTCATCTCCTTTCTCCCTTTTCTCGTTTTTCCTTCTTTCTTTTTCATCAATCACTCGTATCAGCGACTCGATGTCTCGTCGACGTTGTTTTCGACGTCTGATGATCACTCGTCGGTTTTCTCTCTCACATTCTCGTATCTGATCCCTCTTTCTTCTTTCTTTCTCTTCCTTTCGTGGCTCTTGATGAGGAACTTGAGGCGAATAGAGCGTACACGACGCATTTCACTTCACTACGAAATAACTCAATACGAAATAACTCATAGTCGCTTCTTTGGTATTACGTGCGAGGAGGGGCGGATTGGGGCGCGGGGGTCGCTTCTATTCTCTTCTCCTCCTGAGACATCCTGGCTTATGTCTACAACCATCAACGGATCGCCGTTCCGCGATACACGGTCTCGGTATTATTTAAGTCTCGTATATTATTATTCAACGTCTCTGAATTGTGTGTATAAAAGAACTGTACCTAATCTGTGTTTTTTTTTGCTTTCTTCTTTTTTTTTTTTTAAGAAAAACCGCTTTCCTCCTGTAGTACTAGTAAGAAGTAAGTAAATAGTATATAGCGATAATAGTATTAGGTAGGTAGTAGGTAGTAATAATAGTAATAGTTGCAGTAGTAGTAACAGATATAACATAATATGTAATTGTCACTTAACTTCTCTGTATATTATTAATAACTTTAATATTAGATAGACTTTTTCTTTTTTTTAGGTTAATCGGTTTATCGCTTCTCCCGCGCGTTTCACTTTCCTTTATCGTATTAAATCTTTAACCGTAATGCAATGAGGTAATAAGGTTGTGTGTGTTTTTCTTTTTTTCTATTTTTTTTTTAAATCAGTTTGTTTCTCGTCGAAGTGTCCTATTTCATCGGCGGCGGTGGTTTCGTTAGCGCTGCGAAATTGGGTCGTGCGCGGCTGTGTGTTGTCGCTTCATCGCTATCGCGGGGGTGTGCGCGCGGGACGCAGGCGCGACGCGTAGAGCAAAGGGGAAAACGCCACGATCCTCGTCAACGAGGATGGGAGTTCGTCGTGAGAGTCAGCGATCGCGTATGGGCAGTGTCTACCTGGACAAAGCCAGATTCGATAACATATGTTCGGTGCTCCTCCGATCGATTGCAGTTTCGCCTTTGCTTCGCCTACCATTGCCGAGCTTTGCGTTTAAGTTGTAATTCAAGAATCGCAATCGTTTTTTCAACCGAGTACCAATGCGATTAATTACAATATGTGTATCCCCATTGTCGAAAAGGACACTTAAGACTTTAAATTAATCATTCGCACGTGATTAACATCGATCACGATGAACGCGCCCGTGTCGAACCGAACGGAGGGCCCAGGGCCTCGTTGACTCTTCAGATTGACTCACAACAATCGAGTCTTGGAATTAGAATCTTTGGAATAACAATTCTTCGTTCGAATTCTCAGAATTAACTCGCCGAATTATGGACTCGCCGAGCACTCTCTTCTAGAATTCCCGCGTTGATTCGTCAAGTTAGGACTCGTGAATCATTTATAAAACTGATAATGGGAATTGTTACTACTTCACTGAGTGCGAAAGTCCGCGAACCTAGTTGTTGGATCTCGAGTCGAGTTAATTCTCAGAACATTGCCGGGCGTCTTCCCGTCGCGATCTGCGCGTCGCGCACCCTCGTTTGAAGCCCTCCCTCATCAGGGAGGGTCGCGCGCGCCCCGCGAGAGGAGGAGATCGCGATAAGCTCAGCCTCTCGATGAGAGAGAATGTTAAAGCGACGACGAGGCCACTCCGGCGAATGAAGCGGATGGGCGTTTGTGGCGTCGGTCCGCGTCAGGTCGGTGTCATCGATGTTAATGTTACTGCGGCGATGATGGTGGCTGCGGCTGTTGCTGCTGCTGTTGTTGTTGGCTCGATGGCGAGCCGACAGACTGCTGTTGGGAACTGGGCTGCGACGTCGTGCCGCCCTGGGAAGTGGCGCTGCCATCTCTTTTAGAACGGGAGGTACCCTCTTGGCTGCTACCGCGACCGGCGCGTGCAGCACCACCGGTTCCACCCGGTGTACCTGATTGCAATACCATCGCGCGGATTCTTCTCTGTGCCGACTAAGAAGAAACAGAAAGTATTTATATCCATCATTATTTTAAATCTCACATTTTACATCTTTTCTAATGCGTCAATAACTTGTTATTTCTTTTAATGGATTTAAGAAAAAATAATTATCGTACTTAATTATTGATATAAGAATACGAGATAAGATAATTTATATATTTCGTAACAGATATCTAATATTTATCTATTTATTTATAAAAATTTATGTAAAAAATCAGTTCCTTACCTGAACAGAGAAGAAGGGACCGATTATATGGACAGTTGTTTCCTCTTCTGCTGAAGGAGGAGTCGCTTGCTGTTCTGACAATTTAATAACGCTACCAGTCACGCGCTGTAATTCCCTCACGTTTTGACCACCTTTGCCAATAATTCGGCCGACTTGAGTACTGGGCACGAGAATTTCGATGGTCAGTCTAACATCTTCGGTACCGGCGACGTATCCCTCTTCCCGCATCTTCTCAAAGATCAAATACTGGGCCTGAAATCGCAATTTTTGTAAAAATGATAATGTAAAAATAATAAAAAATGCAATAAAATTGTATTGCGTTGCAAAATAGAACTTGACATTTAAATTATTATTTTTAAAAATGTAAAAATATAAAAATTAAATCCCTTCGTTATCTTGAAGAAAATTCAGAAGTGAATTAATATCAAACGAAAAGAAAAAAAAGATGTCGAAGGGTCAAACGGGGCCGATTCTCGCATATTTAACGAGATCGGTACGGGGCCCTTTTCTTTAATATTCCTGCTGATTCAAGTTGATGCATAGAAGGCAACATCCACCCAAAATACAACAGGGTAACCGCGAACACTTTTACGAACTTTAAGGTTCTATACAATTTTTCTCGTCAGCAACTGGATTCGAACCCGGGATCTTTACAATGGTAGATCGACACGATACCTATCTGCCAATATGACATCGACATTATATGGACAGTAAAACAGACTTCAGACATTATTATAGTATTATTAGCAAAAAGTCGGTTTTAGCTCATATATTTAAAATGTGTTCATTTTAAATATATGTTATAACAAATAGATCTGACAGAGCTGTATATAAATATTCACGTGTTTAAAATTGAAGAAATTATAAAAAATAAAAAAATTATAAATTATATATATTATAAATTATATATATTAAATTATATATATTATAAATTTCGCTCTTGCTTAATTAAGGAACAACGAAGAGTTATTGCATTTACCTTCCACTGAGATTCCGGGGAGCCGACGATGGTGACCTTCCTCTCAGTCTGTTGCTCAGCCGGCTTATCTTGTTCAAGAGGAGCGATCTTTACGCTCGCGCCGGAGAACCTGATTATGTTACGGATATGGGAGCCTTTGGTGCCGATGATGGCGCCGACACTGTTGTTGGGAATGTAGAGGAAAGTCGTCTCCTGGGTATCGCTGGCGGGGACGCCCTGTTGAGTAGGCAGGCTGCTCTGGTAGGGATATGGGGCGGGTCCAGAACCATAGAGGCCGGGACCACGGGAGCTGTAGCCCATGCCGGCGGTGGACATCATGGCCATCGGGTGCAGGCCGGGGAACATCATGCTTTGGGGCTGGCGAGAACAATCATCATATCGATTAGAAGCTTCGTCGCGTTGCGCAACGGCATCTCTGACGCAATCGATGTATTTTACTTGCGCCAGATCTCAACGAGGTTGACACAATCAAATTTCCCTAGATTAACTGAAAGCTTGATGAAAAAATTTACTCTTGCCACTTTAATTTCTGATAAGTAAATATTAAATCTAAAATTTTTAATAGAACCCTTCGAGACTCGATTTTCATGTAATAGGATCACTTATAAGTCACTAAAATGTATTTGTGATACATTCACGTGAATATATTTGTACATTTATACTGTTTGTTTTTTTAATAACTTCTTTCACGTTTATATTTTTCCTACGTTTATATTTTTTTAATTTACAAGAGATTTCTAAGAAAAATTGTATTTTATTGTACAAGAAAAAATGAGTAATATGCGCTAAAACTCACAGCCATAGCTTGCAGATCATTTTCGTAGCTTTGACGGAGCTTGCTGGAGATCATGGACTCGGCTTTGCTCATGTTGTCGATCGATCCCTTAACTGTGATGATGCGTTCGAGATTGAAGCTATTGATGTCGTTGATACTGCTAACAGTGATCTTCGTATCGGTGTCCTGCATGATTCTCTTGATCGTGTTACCGCCTTTACCGATGATTCGACCGATGAGATTATTGTGCGCGAGGATCTTCAGAGTGATCTCACTGTCGACAAGTAACATAATATAATGTAATTAACGTTAGTCAATTAACGGTAAAACAACGATTCAGTAAAGCGATGTAAATTAACAATATTAAATTGTGTTTACATATTTAAAATAATATGATTACAAGAATATTAGTGTACTGAAACCGAATTAACAGCATATGTTACTAGAAAGTATATCATAACAGTATTAAAATAGATTTATATTTAACATAAAATATATAAAAATATAGTCTATTTAATTTATCTATCTAATTTATTTAATATACATCTACTCGACCAGCAATTACGATTATTATGATTCCATTTAGAATTCGAAGATTCAAAAAAGCCAAAACCAACTCGTACCCCTTGTTCGTATTGTTGGCCTCCTGTTGCATGACTTCCAGGATCTTCTTGCAAGCATTGGTGCAGTTCTCGGGATTGCCGTAGATAGTGATAGCTTTCTCCAGAGAGCCAACGTTGTCCTTACGATGCACGTCGACCCGGGCGCGCGTCATCTGCGTGATCTGCCGTATGGTGGAACCTTGTCGGCCGATTATCGCACCCACCATGTCGGATTGGACGAGAATACGCAGCGGGAAATCCGTCTGGCGACCGGAACCCGGCAGTCCGGCGAAAGCCACGCCGCCGCTGCGTTGGCTGCGGCCTCTGCGTCGGCTCTCCGCCGAGGACATCTCCACTTTCAGCGGATTGCCCTCGAAATCGTAGCCATTTAACTGGTTCACAGCCCTGCAAATAACAAGATCAATGAGTGTTTTTGCTAAATGAAGTAAATTAAAGTAATCAATCCTGGATGGATTGAAACAAACAGACGTTATGAGTGTTCATTCGTGAATTCCTAAAGTTCTAATGTGAATTCCAAATACGAATGTATACATCCTGTAGGAAAGAATTTTCACGATTCTTCGTAGCGAAGAAAGAGTAAGCAAAAGTGAGACAGCGACCTCTGCGCTATGAATTTTCTAAATCTTCTAATTTTCTTGATCTTTTGAAAAATACAGTAGATAAAAGACCGTGTCGATTACGTACTGTTGTACTTGCTCTTGCGTCTCATAGCTAATGAGCACGCTTTGTGTATTTGGATCCCGCGACGGCACTTTTTCGATGTTTTGGATCTGGCCGTAGTTGGAGAACAGCAGGTCCAGCTCTTCTAGTCGTATTTGAGCCGGTAGATTGCTTACGAGGACTTTAGCAACTCCGCTGCTGCTGGAAATAGAAAATAATACGGGATTAAGCGACATATTAAGCGAACATGAAGAAATAACACAAAAAGAGGTAAATGATACTTTATATTAACACACACACACACACACACACACACACACACACACACACACACACGCACGCACGCACAAACATGCGCGCGTGCGCACTTGTTCTTAATTATTGTCTAATAACATGATATTAATATCATTAACAGCGTATAACAAATGTAAAAGATATTCCAATACCACATCATCTTGCGTATCCCTTTTACGTATTCCAATTCTTGAGTGAGTAGAGATTGTAAGCGAAGAAAGAGAGCGGCCATAAAGTGCCAGATTTGAACGAGACTCTGACAGAATTACACGGCAGCAAGCAAGATTCCAAGGATAATCGGTAATAAACTTTGAAAGCCGAGTTATAACATTCTCCTCTGACGGGGAGTCATCGGTTGTTTACATTACATAGCGACATTGTTGTCTTACTAATATAACGAGATATATCTGTGATATGTCACTTAATAATATTAATATCAAATTTATCAAATTGTTTTATAAATTATAAAACTAATTATTATATGCAAATTACAGAATTACAATATACAAATATTATATATTTAACAACAACTAAGGAAAAAATGCATGCTAAGTAAATAAATAAAACTTCATGCGTTAAGTAAAAATTAAACACAATTTTTTTTTTCAGAAATCCTACAGATATCGGATATTGTCTCTTTAAACTTCAAATATGTATCAAACAACGAGGATGCTTAGTTTAATTTTACATTGTCGGACTTTCTTTGGTTTTTATTATTTAAAAAAGCTTCCTTGACAACTGTTTGTGAAACAATACAGAATAATTTTTAATATTATATTATGTTGTAATATTGTATATGTATTATATTGTAACATGTATCATATTATATTGTAATATGTAGACATTATATTTAATTGTATATGTAGACATTATATTATAATTTGCAATATTAAAAAGATAATCCGATAAGATTTGGAAAAGTTAAATTTGAAATTCGATTAGAAATTATAATCTTCTTATTTATATAAAAAAAAAAAAAAAAGAATGCAAAACCAGGCGATTAAGAGTCAGTGATAATTAGTACGCAAAGTTTAATCTTGAACTTTTATTCCAATAATTCTTTGAATGTTTCGACTCACTTTGGAGTCCTCTTTAGCAATACAAGCATTAAAATTTTTTCCTTTGCATGTCTAAGGAGAAGTCACACTCAAATTTGCTGATTTGATGTTGTACATTCCTAAACACGAAAAAAAATCGTTTTAAAACATTGAATCAAATAATGATAAGATACCAAATTAATTGCAAATTGAGAAAATTTTATTGAACACATGTTAATGATAGCTCGTGAGAGAGACATTTTATTTATAATTATTTTAAATATCTTAATATTTAATTTAAAAAACTTCAATTTGTCACAATTTCACGAAGGGTCTTCCATCAGTACATCATTAAGGATTTTAGTATGTGTGTTATGTCTGACAATTTAGGATTCTATAAAAAGGATAAATCTTTTGAAGACCTTGGATCATGTATTGAAATAAATATTTTTGCGCAAAATGCGTTTGAAATCGCATGCCGTTAACGCGCTTGAAATTTCATTTTGACCGGCTTTGCGTACTTTGTTCGGGTTTGCACGAGCGTAAACTGTGCTTGCGCGTTTAGGTGTATCGGCGCGGCCGCCACGACAACATGAATGAACCAAACGGCAAGTAAGAAGAGTACGCGAAGCATGAAGAACAAAAAGGAGGGTGGAACAACCGAGGGAGCGACTCTCACTTTCGTACGTATCGATTTTTCAGCGGACCGACCCACTCATCGACGATGCCGCGGCTTTCGAGCAACCTTGAAGAAGACGGCGAATGACCCTGTAGGATCTACTCGAGTTCGAGGATAAACTCTATCGCACTTGCGTGAGATAAGACTGCGAATGATCAACCTTGTGCAACCTAGATTAGCTATGAGCATGTTTCTGACCAGTTAGATCACGAATCCAGCTGTCTGGAAATATCATCAAGTTAAAATTAAAATTCTTTCAAAATTGGTCAATAGATATCGTACTTTCGAATATTTTATTATTTAAAAATTTCTACATAAAAAAATTATCACACTTATAGCTGTTTTAATAAATATTGTATCGTATTATATTGTATTAAGATATTAGACATGCTTATCAAAGATAAACATATGTTAATTAAAACTCGAGATTAATTTATAGAAAATTTGTAATTATATATTTCTAAAAATACAATTAATTTATAAAAACGATAAATTTCAATAATTTTAAAATTATTTATTAAAAATAATAATTCTAATAATATTTGCTTCTTGAGATATATTTAATAGATTAGAAGCTTTTCTCTTCATGTAAAATGTTCGTAAAATTCTCTTCTTGTAAAAATAATTTATAGAGAAAGCGAAATGTGCTCGATACACGCAAGAATGCATTGTTGAGTCGCGATGCAACGAGGGATCATTCCGTATTAATGTTGCAATTCACGTTGAATTCATGAGTAACTGCTGATCATGAATTTATTTAATCAGCAACGATAATGCTATAATGTCGATTTCTATTCACGTAATAACGCTTAAAAGAAAATGCATGCAATTTTGTCAGATAAAAAAGCGATAAGAAAACTGTAATGCAAAATATTAGTTCATTCATATATCTATGATTAAATGTATAAATGAACATGAAGATCTCAAGAATAAAATATTCTCTCTATTTCTTTAGATCATAAAAATCTTAGAAAATAAAATATTTAGAAAATCATTTTCATTTTAATCACAAATAAAATTGTATATATATTTGGGGTTTTTCTTAATAACAATTAAATTTCTGATGATATAAATCTTTCAGATGTACATTGTATTTACATTAAGTAATTTATTAAACTATATTTCAACTGAGGAAAGTATATATGAAAATCAACAATAAATTAAGCACATATTCGTAAAATTGAGGAATAAGAAGAGGCAAGGGTAAAATAGACAAGGATGCATTAAACATGCGGGCATTCGTGCACGCGAGGAGGAAGAGGAGGACGGAAGAGGTACGACGGATGGCAAGCAATACAAGGGTGGAAGGGGATTGGCCTTTGTTTCGCGTACTTCCCTTTAGGGGATTTTCGGCGGTATCCATGACATAGCGCGAAGAGTGCGTGCACTGTCTGCCTCGTGGTATCCGCGGCCTATCACCCGCTGGAGAACTCCTCCTGTCTCTCTCCTCTTTCCCTTCAACTGCCCTCTCCCTCTCTTCAACCCTTTTGCACGCACGTGTGGCTCGTTGGCGATTTCGTCGGGTCACCTTTAACGAAAGGCAGTGGATTTTCGCGAGGCAAGGGAGAAAGAGGGGTGAGGAGAAACCGAGAGAGAGAGAGAGGGGGGGGGAGAGAGAGAGAAAGAGAGTCTTTGCGGACAGGGATGGATCGCAGCGGATCACCCCCGTGGAAGAGCTTTTGATGTCCTAGCCTAAGACACCTTTTTTCGAGTACTCTTTTTCTTCCGTCCATCCCACTCTCTCTCGCTGCCCTCGTATTTTTTTGTCATTTAACAAGTCGATGAAGCGAGCATGGTGATCGAGGTACTGAAGAGAAAGGGGAGAGGGTAGGAATGAGGAATAAATAGAAAGCATGGACAAATTGATCGAAAATTTTGTTGGTGTCACTAACGCGATGTACATGGATACTTTTACGAAAGAAATAGAGGAATCTCTCTATTTTTGAACAATAGCATTAAATTGCTGCACAATTAGCGGCTCTGTGCCGATTTCGATTAAAATCAAGAGTCCTCTAAAGTTGGAGAAAATTTCTCGAGATTGTTCGAAATGAAAGGGTAATGCGTGCCCACCGATGTCTCACCAAAAAGTGAAACAAGGGGAGAAAATTGGACGGTTATGTATAAATACAGCCCTGCCTGAAGAACCGTCGACGTCGTCGACTTGCGCCGTCTGGACGCACGGCGCCAAAATCGATCTTGAAAAGGGAAAGTGCCAGCGGCGTGACTTCACATACAGGCGCACACGAGAAAAATCGCTGTGTGGAAATCGCTGGTCAAGGGCGTTCACATATTAAAATCCAGGAAGTCCTTGCAATGGGATTCCTCATTTTTTTGTCATTCTAATCAGGACTGATGCATCATATACAAAATGATGAAAATCGTAATAAAATATCTCTATTTTTCTCTCTATCTTCAAGGTAGAATTTAAAAATTTCTTATCTTATCCGTCGATACATTAAACCAGTATATCAATGTAAATACTGACGGAAAGAAAAAAAGTTTAACGAGAGATACATTCTGTCAGTTGCTCGGCAATCAATTATATGCAACTTGTAAATTAAAGCACTTCTGAGAGCTGCTGTTATCAGTTGATTCTTTTCTTTTATATGTAACTCATAAAATGATACAATACTTTTTGATCTGTTTAAAAAATTTAAATAGCAATCACTAATGAATTTAAAGACTGATGATGTTTTAGATATATTTGTCTGATAAGTCTCTATATTTATTTCAAGGAATTTTATCTCGATTATCAGCAAAAACAGAAGGACATCGATCTAAAATGCGATATCATTTGAGAATCATACCATCTAAACATAATTCAAACTCGTTTATGTGTCGGAGGGTGGGAGGACACGTAATTGCACGATTCGACGTGAGGATCGCGTGTAGGTAGGGTACCTGCGCGACCACGTGACACGTGTGTCGCGTCGCTTTCTAGTTACGCCTGCGTGTGCGTGACGCACGCACATGTATATGATGTCGGCCGAGGCGCCACACACGATGATATCTAATTGTCGTAAGTGCGATTTCATGAGGAAAACCTCCTTCATTATTATACTGTTCAACTGAATGATTACAATATAATAAAAAGATTTATTAGAAAAATGATAATAAATTAATAAAAAAATTGTTTACTGTTACAGTTAAACATAGAAATATATAAATATATATTCCTCATATTATTACATTGTGTTATGTCATATATAATTTTAAAATAAAAAAATGATCAATTAAAAATAAAAAAACGAACAAGATTTGAGAAGAATTCAAGATGTAGAATCGATTTTTTAAATATCTGATATGATTCACGAGTCGTATTTAAGATAAATACGGAAAGGAATGACTAAAAATTTTAAATTATTTAAATATCGATGTAATGATATAAAAAGCAAACGCATTCCAAAAGGAGACTTGCGCATTTTAATCGAAATGATAGCGTCATATCGGTCTATGGAAAAGTAAAGACTGATGTCTCGTTGTCATGTTATCTATGGATAAGGTAGATAGATAAGGTAGAAGTTCAACAGGAGGTTGTTAATATTGACACTAGCAACTAGTTCTAGTTAGAGCCATCACCTTATTTCTACAATGTCGACGCTATGTATCTGCGGCAAACCGCCGTGCGTCAGCCAACTTCCAGAAATTTTTCCACGATAAGCATGGAAAGCGTTAGTACTTCACTACAGGAAACCAACAATATGCGTCACCGGATATCGAATTAAGGGTAACACGATGAGAAAAGTATATAATAATATGCCAACAAGTCAACTAGTCAACAGAAATGAGCTATAATTTTCAAGCCATAATCCGAATATTTTTTTGCAAAATTGTATAAAAAATGTATCATTTTTGTTTAGTGATTAGAAATTAGCTCTTAATATTGAAGCGATCAATGAACGAACGTCCTCAATTCCAGCGGATGTTTTTGCGATTATTTGAGTCAAATCGTTATGCAGGAAATTCTTGAATACAAAAGCAAATGAAATGGAAATTAAATTGCGTAAGGTATAATGACGTGTTAAAAAAAAATGTTACAGATAAACAATTAGAAAATTACGAAAATTATTAACACATCGATTTTAAGCATATTATTTTTCCTTATATTATCATTAAAATAAAAACATAAGAATTTTTTTTGATTGATATTAAAATTAATGTACAAATGAATTTTGTTGAAAAAGCTTTTGCTAATTGTTGTCTCATGCCAATGGAGTCATATGATAGCTTTAGCTAATTAACTAAAAATCTGGAAGTCCGATTTCTAGTGTCAAAACAGCGACAAGAGTTAATCCGACTCATTTTTACATGAGCACGATGACACAATATTACGAAACCGATTACAAAATATACAGTGTAAGGCGCTACACAAACAGTACAATTCATCATACAAATTTCTTCTATGCTTTTCACATTTTCCCTTATTTTCATAATTACGTATTATGTGACATGAATAAAAAAAAAATAATACTAGAGAAAGAAGACAAGTACTTTTGCCATAATCGACCTAGTTAAGAATTTTAAACAGTTTCCATGAACATAAAATGAATTCAAATCAGATATATGAACGACTTTCACTCTTTGAAGAAATAGTTTATGGTGTTGAGCGATTTATATATGTGCGCATTTAGAAAAATAAAAAACTGGAGCTATTACATATTTTCAATATTCTTAAATTATTTTCAATAATATCGCGATTAAGACATTTAATGAATATTTTTAAATATCAAATCTAATTCGATACAATATAAATTCAGAGCTATTATAACCCAGCTGATATTAGCTGTTTATTTATTAATATGATATAATCATGAAATAGATTAGATAAATAAATTCAAACATTTCAACTATAAATGTAGTCCTTTTCAATAAATAAATTAATGAGTAATTAAATTCGCATTTTAATGATATAATCTTAGGTTGCGAGGTTTTCTATTCATTATATTGTCATTATGGTCTTTGTGATGTGTTTTTTTAATTTGCTAGCTTTCTATCTCATGATGTGTCAAAAATTTGTAGACTTAAGTGGACAGAGAAATTACAATTTTAACTAGCTGGACTATAGCTCTGAATTTTTATATTGTATCGAATTTTATTCATCGTATAACATATTGTAATTATAATTTTACGTCAAATTTAATTTTTTTTAACAATACAATTGTGAAAATGTACAAATGTGAAATTGTCTTGATAAAAACATTTAATTTAAAATATTCTATTTCTTGGATTTCAAATAATAACAAATTTCTAATTTTTAAGTATATTGGTTTGCCTTTTGTAAGAAAAATTTATTTTTTTGTTAGAGAAGAGAAAAATTTTAAATGTTGAGAACAATAAATTAAACCAGAAAAAGAATTTATAAACAATAAATTGTATAATAAACTTAATGTTGAGTGTCTAAATGCATCAGTAGCTGCAGGACGAGTGCATCGACACGATTGTGGTAAATTGGAGGAGGGAGACGAATAACGATGTCACGGCATTACTTGAAGATAAAAATGAGGAGATAGGGAAGAACGCAATAAGAGAAGAGCGTGGTAAGAATGTAAGAGATAACGAATAGCGGCAGTGATATCAGAACCAGAAATTGCATAACATTTGCGAGTAATCGCGAGCATCTGAGAGCAACGCGTTGCGAGTGTTAGTTATATCATAGACATTGTTCTAGTAATTATTATTGCTTTATAATTATGATATATTTGCGCGACGCAACGCGATAATTTAATTCAATTCTCGCGGTGAGAAAATTGTACGTTGCATATAACCGGAACTTATACACCAGGCAATATATTTTGGTATGGAAAAATACCAGTCTATATCTATAGATAGATAGCATAGCTAAGTTGTTTATAGACTTTCTTGAACTATAGATAACATATAATACGACTCGCTGTCTGGAAAGATGCAATTTGCACATTTGCATTATCACATAAAAAGTTAAAAAGGCAGATGAAAGGCAGCTGTAATGAAAAAGAGAGATGAGAAAATATATACACATGCTTTCTCTTTATGAAATAATAATAGAAATAGTATCTTTTGCCAAGACAACAATTTATAGAGTACTAATGCAAATCGATCACTGATCTTTCATTGTCATTAGTTATTAAATTGCCAATATATATATATATATATCTACATTTATATTTAAAAAAAAAAGACAGCGAATGATAGTTATTCATCCACCATCTCGTTGTATCTTTACGGAAGATAATCACTGGTGAGTTATCCACCATACTGTACGTTCACGAACGCGTCTGTTGCGCATCAGAAGTTCCAAGAAATGTCTTCGACTCGAAATAGTCCAAAACCCGCGTCACTTTGTTTATCGAAATGACTTGACATTCCGGCCGGCTAGAGTTATGCGCGACTTCGATCGTGATTTCCGATCATTCAGTGGACAACGCAAGATCCATACAGAGAGAAGTGGACGTCACGCGACCGCGGAGTCAGCGACCGACGTCATTCGGAATGCACCAAGCGATGACAGTGGGCGTATTGGAAACGGTGACTCAGCGTCGGAATTATTAACGGATAGCTCGTAGTACCCTACGTTCATTCAACGGCGCCTCAGAGCGAGCTCCTCGTGGACGAGGGTTCCTCAATTGTTTCGCGATATGATGAAGAGTTATAGTAGAGACGCTGTTTCATTTCTCTTTCTTGTATGGAAAATAACGAGGTCTCTCTCCCTTTGCGCGAGAGAGATCAAAGCATGAATACTTAATTGCAATTTTTAAGGCGGAAGCACAAAGTTTTGCATAACGCATAATGCATAAGAAAATAGACCAAGCAAAATCCTTCATTTACTTCCTTTCCATGAAATAAAAGATTCTGATTGACTGCTTTTCTGCTTTATGCGTTATGCATAAGATTGTTCTACTGCCTTTAGCAGGATTGTCACAAATTTTTCTCATCCTAAAATTCCATAACTTTTTTTTCCCTGATTTCCAGACAAATTTTCATAATTTTCCCTGATGCTTTCAATGTATGTTGAACATTTCAACATTTTGAAATTTTTATTTTCACCTTGATTTAGAAATCATTATTTTATTGAGAGAGCAACATAGAAGACAATGTAAATTACTATTAATATTGCTAACATCGTTTTCATTTAATTGTTAAGTTGATAGTATTCCAAATTACGTAATGTACGTGTATTAAATTTCTTTAAAGTCAAGAATTTTAAATAAAGATAAACTTATAATGGTTCAATAATAATAAACAAAAATGAACAACAGAAGGGCTAAGAGCCAAATTTTTCATATATTTAAATTCTTAAAAATACATACGTTTCGATCTATTTATCAGGTCCTGAGTGTATACATGTCGATAAATTAACGTAAATTTAATAAAAATCATAAAACGGTTAAATACAATTTCTGTAAATTACAGTTACGCAAAGTGATGAACCTATTTCTTCATATCTATTTTCAGTCGCAACAATGCAATGCTTTCGGTCTTGTCATCTTCGTAGTTACATTTTTCTATTACATCGGTCGCAATTTGTCCGTAATGATAATAAAATTAGTTGAACATGTAGAGATCATTCCATAAAATTGTGCAAGCACACGTTCTGTTATCAAATTAATACCAAAGATTATAAAAATTAAACTGACAATTAATAAATGATCGTTATATTCAAAATTCTTAGTATATATAATCCTTATTTAATTGACAACTATATTAAAATATGCGTGATAAATAAAATTATTATACATATGTGAAGATTTAGCCAGAATAATCCAGTGATTGAAACAATAATTAATTTAAAAGTTAAATTAATTTAAGAATTTTAATTTTTTAAAAAAGATTTTACAAAATTTCCTGATTTTCATGACTTGGTTTTTATTTTCCTGATTGCCAGTTTTGTGCCTGCTTTAGCATTAATCTTGGCATTAATCTTCCACCGTCGATTTTGGATAACGGTAAGTAGAAGTTGTTCCAAGTTCATCCAATGACTTTCTTTTTTTGCGATGGATTCTGTCACACAAACTTGATTTTGAGGAGGGAAGGTATCGAATGCGACTGTTTGAGTTCGATATCGCACGTTACGGTCGCGCTGGCGGACGGCAAGGAAACGATCGATACGACAGGTACACATGGATAAAAGTAGACACATACATGCGCCTTTAGATATACACATATTAAACGGTCAGGTATAACGACCCGGCCTCATGTTCGATCGCGCGAAACGCCGTTTCGATGCCGATAAACTCTGCGCTCTTTTTCCTTCTTCTCTCTCTCTCTCTCTCTCTCTCTCTCTCTTCGTCCTTTTTCGCCTTCTTCCTTTTTGAGAGCTTCCGTGAGAAAGCGGCGGATGGCCATGGCGATTCAGGCGTGTAATAGAAAGCGATTTTCTGTACGAGATGCACGGACTCCAGTCGATCGAGCTCATCGATAGTACCCATGTCTCGCTCTGTCGAATCGGACATTTTACAAAGCAGAAGTTAATTCTACGAATTATATACGAATTAGTGTTCTATGATCACATTAACCGTTGTCGTTACTACTCTATTACTACTCTATTACGTCGATAATTGCCACTGGCAAGAAATCGATGTGATTTCAAATCCTCTGATTATAAAAAAAAATATGTTGCACTTTGACTTGTCGTTTTCCGTTAATTAAAAGCTATACATCTTAAAATATGAGTGGGAATTACTAATTAAAAATTAACTGTTGATGAAGTCAGCAGATTTTAGACTTCTTGGATTTTATCGAAAGAATCAAATTAATCAGCTATTCTCCTTCAAAAATAAGCAATCTGAAAAGTAGAGACTCCAAACTTTAAAATGCTTTCTGAATTATCCCATTACAATTATTTTTGAATGAAATTACGCTTTCTTGAAAATTGTTTGATTTTGGAGAAAATAGATAATTTTTTAATTTTTTGGCGTAGTGTATATTAATAATTATATAAAATATAAAAAAAAATTTTAATTTATTTTTTCTGGAATTATCATCACATTGATCTAAAAAGAATGTTAGAAAAAAATAAAAATTGATTTTCAACCGAAAAAGAAATCTGTGCAAAAATTCATGATTGATTAAAAGGCAACTGGCTTAAAATGAAATGATTTTGATATTAACATCGGGATCCCAGTTCCTTATTATGTCGCGACCGGCCTGGATATAAAGACCGCTAAACGGTCGCCTTTATTTTTAACTTTGCGTCCAGAGTTCTGCGCGTCGGCAGTTGGCCGACGCCATGAGACAAAAGCGCGTGTTTATTTGAGCTCAATACTATCGAGCTGTCGTTCGGAGTCGCGAGCGACCGGACACGAATCGAATCGGACCTGATCGTTCGGTTTTTGTCGGAAGGCTTGACCTGGTTAAGTTAAAACCTTCAGGTATTTCACCGTCGCGTTCAACCCTTTCAACTCTCATATCATATTTTTCTTCGTTTGTAATATACAAACGTATATTTTTAGTCATATCGTTTCATCGATATGCTCCGACCTGTATGTCGCTTATCAGTATCTAAAGTGACTTAATAAACAGAGAAAGAGTCCAAGATGTTGTATTCGATTTTATCAAAAATAGACACAGTTTCTCGCGTATTATATTAAAAAAAAATTAAACACATTTCTTGCATGTT
>Ga0157364_1000612_pt1 | contig 25785 bp, 12 predicted proteins | sample AttsexASBM2_FD_111476 | JGI IMG/M metagenome (GOLD analysis project Ga0157364, IMG submission 111476) | Fungus gardens microbial communities from leaf cutter ant in Ribeirão Preto, State of São Paulo, Brazil - Atta sexdens ASBM2 | ecosystem: Host-associated > Fungi > Mycelium > Unclassified ... | reverse complement strand
TTTAATCACGAAATGTTTTCTAGAAAAATATGTTAGGGTACGTATTGTATTAGTTGAGTGTAAGACTACATCAAAAGTAAGTCATTTTCAAGAAGGACAAATTATGCGTGTCAAAACAACGTGTATTGATTACAATGTCAAAATTTTGAAATCAAATATAGATGCTTGTGAGAATGTAAAGTAATTACATTTTTATATTATTATTTTATTATTATATTATTACATTATTATATTATTACATTATTATAAATATATTGTCATGTATGCACACATACATATACATGTGATTCGAGCGTGTATACATATATAATTTTAAGGCTTCGCCCTAATTCAAGCTGTTATTTTTCTCTATGTAATCGCAAATTGAAAAACAAACGTTACAAATTTTCTATAAAGTTACGTGCATGGTTTAGCTTTTCAGTTTTGTTGAAATTATCGCATGTGCTTTCCGACGGAAGTCACATAGAAACGGACTGCCACGCTGACTGTCAACGCCGCATTTACGTGCATACATTCCGGCTCTGTCCTCACATTGCATATGCCATGTGTTAACACACGAACAATCGAGCGTACACGAAATTTACGCGCGTGCGCTTAATGCGCTTGAGTGAGAGGAAACTAGCGTGAAAAGCTGTTTGCTGAGCTCCATTGTTGGAGACATACGGAACCGCACGCGTATTAAATATTACGTGTCTACACAATGGTACAAGTGTAACGCGTCTAATCAGAAATGTACGAGAAAATGATATATAAAATGGTTTTCGAACAACTGCAATCCCGATACAAGCCAGCCTGCTTTTTGTATGTTGCTTATAAATAGTGTTTCTTATAAGTAAATAATATATACAGAAATAGTACGTGATATATAAAAGCTCGTCCCCACCGAAGCTGATTGGGGACGAATCTTAACTCATCATTCTTATTTCTTGAATAACTTAATTTTTTATTAATGAAAGTCTTTCTGTAGTTTGGAAATTGAAAAGATTTTCACAAATCTTGTTTTAATAGTCGGGATAAATAAAACAAAATAATAGAAAACAAAATTTCATAATTTATTTAATGTATTTAACAGAATATTGATATAAATCTAAAATATTGATAAAACAAAGAAATCTGCACATAGCTGATAAGGAAAAAAACAATTTATATTTAGAATATCATCTATACATCTATTAATAACATCTATTAAAAAATTTACTTAATTCTTATTTTAAAGAAACTAGAAGAAAAATAGAAGAGATTATCAATGTTAAAAATAGAGGATTAATAATGATTTTGTATTTTATTTAACTGAAAATGATATTAATTTATTGAATAACATAGAAAAATTTAAATAATCATTAAAATTGATTTTTTTACAGTATTTGATATACTTTTTACTGTAATGTAATTTAACGAATATGTAAATATTATTTCGAATATATGGTATTAATTTATATTTAAGTTAAAATAATATTTAATATCTAAAATTTGAGAAATAATGCATGTTTTTTGTATATTAAGCATTAAAGTAAATATTATTGCAGAGGTGCTATATTACCTGCATAGGAAAGACAAAAAGGTATTAATTCAAAAATTATTTTTCTTTTTAATTTTGTTATAATGCATAAGACATTGCCATATAGGTTGAGTAGGTTGAGTTTGTCAAAAGTGCTAATCACAATAACTTGAGAAGTACTTTACAAAAAATAAACACTTCTTAATTTATAACATTAAAAACAATTTGTTTAATATTCTTAATTTATAAATTAATTTTTATAATAAGACATTTTATAAATAATTAGAATAATAAACATTTCGAAAATTAAAATTGATAAAATAATTGAAAAAAAATATTTTCTAATAAATATACGATTGTGCACAAAATCGAAAGCTTATGACAGATATAGAAAGCAATTGATTTTATTGGTCTTTTTCTTATAATTCTCTTTCCAATAATTTTCAATTATTCCCTTTTCGCTGACTTTTACCTCTGAGGAATTTAAAGACTCATAAAACAAAGATGATTAATTGTATATTAAGTAAACTCTTCTGATATTATTTTTAAATTATGCGCACTAATTTGTGAACATTTACGCTTGCACGAGACAGAGGCAGTTTGCCGCTGTTTCTATACATATACTGCAAGTCATCGGTTCAGAGCACCGCAATGTGCGACCGTAAGGCTAATTCACGGTTAACAACCGCGCTGCAATGTTACTCGATGTTCGACTTGAGGCGATACGGGTACCTGGTGGCGTCATTAATTAATCGCGAATGTATCGAAATATCCGAGAACGCCTCGTCGGATGTAGTTTGCGCGCCTCGAGCCACCTGCCGCGACGAGACAGCGTCTGTCAACAGTAGGGAACTTCAAGAATTTCGGCAAGCCGAAGGGAGCGGTCGGATGGAGAGATAGGTTGAGATGTTGGTTACAGAGCCCGAGTGCGCGCTTAAATATTAACAGTGTACTTAGTGGATACATTAGGAACGCCGGAACGACTTGAACACACGGTAGGAAATCACTTGGTTTTACATGCCGCCGAAATGGGTACCTCTGCGAATCGATCGCTGTGTCATAGAAGGTGGATCAAAGAGACATCGAGTATGAACGGAGCATCGTTGATGAACGGGAAAATCATTGCATGTCAGTATCAAAAATAAAATTAATAATTGCGTTTAATGTACCTCTTTGGATTACTATGCGAAAAATGGTTTTAAAAAAAAACTGTTAAAAAAGAACTAAATACAGATCTAAACATAATTTTGTCGGGTTGTCAAAATAATTATATGGGACTGATTATTAATGTCAAAACTTCTTTCAGCATTGCTCATCAGACTACAGATTTCTACGTGATTATGTCTTTATGAATCAACAAAATTATTTTAATTACCTGTATCTAGATAAATTTTTAGATTTCACCAAAATCGTTCTTTTAGTGATAGATATTTTAGATAGATATTTAGATTTATCCCGACTTCAATTTAAAAACAGAATTTAATTATAAAAGATTATGAGAATCTAGAGACAGATATATAACTCATTGCAGAGAATATTTTACGGAAATAATATATCCTGTTAATTCTGATGTAATTTACTCTCTGCAAATAAAATTCAAACGCTTATATTTTATTGCGCATCGTAATATTCTGCATCTGTATTTTTTTTTCGATTTTATTATAATCAGCCTATTCTACGTGTGGCATTAATAACAATATCGAAAATGCTCATCAAAGAACGCTTTGCACAAGCAAAATACATAGCTTAAACTGAAATTAACGCTGTTACGCGTAATTTAAAATGTATACGGTGCATGTACGATATGTCACGTATTATGGACTTTCTTTTTCAAAGGCCGCTACGCAATATACCTGCGCGACTATGAAAAACGCACGACGGTCATAACGTGTCATTCAAGTATCCCGAGTAAAAAGGCTGATAAAAAGTGGAGTCTACGCAGCGCGGCGTTTCACAATCACATCCCCGCAATGAGCTCGCGCCGGATGAGATTAAAGCCGTCGTGAACCACTGTGTGTAACTCGGATAGACGCGTCGTTCTTGCCAATAGCATTCACGGCACCGGTCTCACCTCCCCTCGAGAGCGGAAATAGGATGAAAGTGGAAAGATTAAAAGGGGCGGCGGACTTAATGAGACAGCCGGTTGTTTCGAAGCGTGGCTACGGATACTCTCTGGTTCAAGTATTAATGAAATCGATACCAATGCCGGATAATGATCAGCTAACGATTTCAACGGCGGCGTCTGAAAAATGCGCGCCCCACCGCTTTTGTTATAAACACGAATAAAAGCGTGAGCACGTTAATTGCTCGATGACGAAGCACGATATAACGTCTCCTCCCCTGTAATCAATGAACGAGTTCGAGAATTTTGTTGAAAGCTGTATCTATCCATATCGTACGAATTTAATGATAGATGTGCGATAGACAGTAAACGTACCTGTAAGAAAATGAGGACAATGGATTAATAGATATGGTGAAAAGTAAAACATCAATGCAATGATAAAACTACAATTTAAAAAATATGTTGGAATTGAATATTTTATAATGGGATTTTATTACAATATAATTTTAATATCTATCTTCAATAATAAATAATTATAATTATTTATATTTTATCTCATATAATTATTTTATTTTTTAAGAGCTTCTAATACTTTTATTTTAGTTCTAGTTGCATGTTCTTCGTACTCCGGTCTATATTATTCATAAAAATCTTCGTGTTCATTACAATGCACGGGACTAGATGTTCCTAAGCTATCAACAGTGATTTAATGACAGCAGTGTTTGTCGTTTGCTTTCGATCGTTGAAAGGCATGCGAACCGATTTGCGAATGATGCATGTGGTCGCAAATGCCGAATTAGATCTGGAAATGAGGTCGTTGCCAATGCAACTGACGTTCTCGTTATGTGTGATGCCGACCAGCAACATTACGTCGTGCGTAATCGGATTTACAATACTTTGTATAATATGCGGATTAGTCCAAACATTTGCAGTTGCACACGGAACTCCCACACGCTGTGAGCGCCGCAAATTACATGATATTCCATTACTATGCATATAACGTTAATTTAGAAAAGTCTCTTTCTCTCTCTCTTTCTCTCTCTCTCTCTCTCTCTCTCTCTCTTTCTCTGTTTCTCTGTCTCTATCTCTGTCTATTTATCTATTTATCACTCTTGTTTATCTCAATGCCAATAACGTACGCGCATATCATACCTCTCAAATCAAAATGAAAATACAACTGATTGCCATTTTTGTAATGGACAATACCGTATGTACCTCATGCCTATGAATGAAACAGCGTGATAATCTTTCGCATCGTCGAGTTTTCAATTTACAATCAAAATCCATTATAGCAGCAACGAGTGTGGAACGATTGTAATAATAGAAAACGCTCTCGTTTACTAGAAAGAAAAGTCGAAATAAAATGCATTTGTCGTACGATTGAGGCTATCTATCGGTGCTTCGCTGACAATTATTGACTTCGAGTGGAAGAGAAGAAAGATAAAGCCAATATCGTCGATGCAGTCGAACGGAGAGTCATACGGTCCAGCGAACATCCGACGATCTGTAACTTGCGGCTGGAAAAACCAACGATTTTAAACGGTGCCGATAGACACCAAGCGTTCGTTGCGAAACGGCGGGCCAAATTATTCGAAAAATAACAATTGCAAAAACCAACAACCAAACTAAAGTAAACGAGCGCTGTTTATTTTAACAATGTTTTCACCGCCGTCTATTTCCTGAAAGGATGGAACTTGAAACTTCTCGATAGAAGAAAATTCGGAATTTCCACGCGGACAGAATCCGGAAATTTTTTGAAATTTATTATCGCAGGCGAGGGATAAGTTCCCGATTTGTCGTCGCGAATAGGGCAAATTTTCTAGCGGTTCGAGGTCGACGCACGAACAGCTATCTTTCTATAGTCGTCCAATCGAATCTGGCTAGAATCTTTCGCAATGGGGAGGAATGGAGGGTGGAAAATGCCAATATCGTGTTCGAAATCGTGCACAGTGTCCTACGGATGAAAGCACATGCAGACAGGACCGAACGGACGTTCGTGACCCCCGCTATCCCTGAAACTGGGCGCTGGTTGCTGGCTCTCGCCTGGTCCGAAAATATTCGCAAATGAACACACGTACTGCGGCTTCGTAGGAATACGGAAGTTCGGTTGGGTTTTCGTGCTCACAGCCATTATCTACATCGGTTCTCTCGGACAGGTTTGTCTAGCATACGTATGCGCGCGTGTACCCACCGCTTACACACGCAAACACACACACATGCGCGCGCGCGCATCGCAGCTCTAACATACGTGCTTGCGAAAGCCGCGTTTGCGAGAGGGGGATACGAGGATGCAAATATTAATGATCGGTCCCCAATGAACTAGGAATACATAATGCCTATTTGCATGACACCCCCGCGCCGTCGCCGCGACCGCCACCATCACCTCGCCGAGCTTAGTTAATCATTCGCACGCTCTGATGTTTGCCGAATTCGCATTGCGCGTACACGCTCGTCCACAAATCACTCGGACGACGGCTAATAAATCGATAATTGTTTAATAATTTATAGTTAAGAAGAATCGACACATCGCAAATAAGATTTGATAAATCGGTCCGATTTTCTTTGTTTTTACTAGAGGTGCCGTAAAATTATCGGATATCATATATCCGGGCAGACACATCGGATATCCGGTATCCGATCGGATTCTGAGAAAATGTCTTCTAAAAAAAGATCTGTAGGGAAAAAGATTGTAATTTCGCAACAACGTATAAAATATTATAGCATTATGAATATGCATATTTATTTTTAGAACATTCGTATAAGAAAAAAATCAACAATTTAATGATATCAAATTTCAACCGGATAATAGTGATATCGAGCTATCCAGTTGGATGGTAAAAATGTGCCGAATACTTTCCGGATAATAATATCCGGTGCAGCCCTAGTTTTTACTTTTATTTTTTCACAATTTCATTTCCTCTATTCTTTCGCGAAATGTATCGTAGATATTTGGATACGTAAACAATCGCAACAATTTTATATATTTTTGATATCAAAGATTTATCTTTAACAATAAAAATTCCTGTTATTATACAAAAGCATAAGAGGTGTAAAGTAATTTAAAAATAGATCCTTTGTTTAGACGTTTAACAGAGTCCAGAAGCAGTAGAAATATTTCAATGAAATATTTAACTGTTTGAATATTTCGGATATTCAAAATTTAAATATTTTATTGTGAAATACGTAAAAAAATGTAAAGACTGACGGCATTGCCGTCGGTGCGACGGCTCTGCATTTAAAAATCTGTGTCGCATGCAGGAGCAAAGTGCATTCATAAAAAGTTGTCAGCGTACTTTATATATGACGCTTTACGTAACAATTATTTTATAATTCAAAAGTGGCATTTTGTGTATTTTCAGTTAAATACTTTATTTATGTGCCATCGCTCAAAGACTCGACGGCAAACATACATACATTGAGCGCACGTATAGAATTTTAATTGGTCTGCCGCCATCCAATTAATTCTGTTTCAATATTTCTGCTTCAGATTGCAACGTTGCGTAACATCGGACGCAATTATTGAGGGACTCCGAAAAGGGACTTTTCGAAGTCTCTCGATAACTCAAACTCTATGTCACATCAGCAAACATATTTATAGATACACGTTTTCAAAGGACACGTAGTATGTCTTTACATTAACCCTTATTTGATATTCTGAAAATTCCTTAATTGGGTTTTATGAGTTTAGTGTACTTTAAATTAATGTATATTTGCTTGAAATAATTGAACGATTTTTTTTCATTTTCAATCAAATTCCGAGGAATAAAATTATATAACTTAACATATAAGATTGTGAAAAATATATTATTATAAACAATTTTTCACAACATAATTAAAAAAATGTTCGACCACTAAATCTGCGAAGTTAGGATTAATATCGTAATCACCATGTAATAAGTTTTTTTTTTATTATTATTTTGATATTTGTTTTAAATAAAATTCCATTGTTTAATTATTAATATTGCTGTAATATTAATAATATTTAAGAAACGACAGGTAGAGAGTTTTATCTTTTGCTTTGTACAATGCTACAGAAATAATAGCAATTCGAGTAAATAAAAAGAAAAGTAAATACTTTTCAAGCTCTCGATTGTGGAGAAAAATCTAGTCGGGAAACGAGCGGTATTTTTCTTAACAGATCGAACGAAAAGGCGCCGCAAGATCATTGTCGTTGTCGTCGTCGTTGCCGTAGTCGTAGTATCTAAAGAACTCGATGAACAGTTACCAGACAGCACGTGACTTTTCCACGTGCAGAGAGCGACGATCTACGATGACAATTTTCGCGTTGGTTGGCGGGAAAAGGCGGGAGCCGAAACACGAAGATTACCCCGGTAGAAAGTTGCGTAAAACGAGCTTCGGTAATGGTCGACATTGCCGCTAAAGCTCGAGTGCGCGCTTTTGATGTGGTCGCCTCAATGGGACTCCACACACGTCGCCCGTAGTCCCCGTGTACCCCATGGGAGGTAGTGAGAGAGCATATATATCCCGCACGACGAGAAGAGGAGCTTACCTCGTCTGAGTACTTTGATGCTATCCGGAAGGGTTTGTTAGTACGAGCCACTCGTTTGATGTGGCTAACCATATTTGCCATGAGATTGAGCATACGAGGTGAGAAGAACGCGCGAATGTTACCGTACTCTCATTCTCCTGTGACATCTTAAGACTTTCTTCTCGTGAGAGAGAAAGAGAGAAAGAGGAAATCGGAAACTGATGCCACGGTGGTTAACGGTTAACGCTCGTTGCCGCCGGAATTACCGCAAACGACGTAACTATGCGGTAACCATAAAAGACCACTGTGCTGCAAACTGCAAACGTTTTCTACTACGATCGAAAACGTAAATAAAAACGCAATCGTCAGTGTGTGATGGGAATAATGCAGCGAGGAAAGAAATCGCGAGAAGCACAAATGAAAAGCACGGCATTGAATTTTCAATATTTCCGGTATCGTGACTTTTGTGCAGAATGACATAATTATATATATATTATATATATATATTGTATACATATGCAACGGTGAAGTACCTTGTCTCGTTTTCGAGCTCTCCATTCGAACATCGCGATAAATTTCCGCGATAAAGGTGTGTGAAAAAGCCGGACTGCCGAGGACATCGAGATAGTTTCCGTCGCGTGCACACATCCCAGGTGGTACGATCATATAGAAAACGAGAGAAAGGAATGACGATCGTAGAACGAATTTAAAAAGTACTTGCGAACTGATGGCGCATTCGGTGCGCGGGTTCAAGTCCAAAAATTTTATTCAAATATCTATGTCAGCACATACTTATCTTCTCCGACATCCCACGCCCTCGTCGCGATTTTCCTGCCTGTCTCTCCATAAATAGATTCGAACATGCATAGCTAATATTTTTTTAAACATTATAACGTCATTTTTTTAAACAGTGCGTAGAGATATCTTGCTTTTAAATGTAATTTAATTCTGCAATATAGTGCAATATAGAAGTGTCAGTTTATTAATGAAAGATTGAACTTTATAGTTTGATAATAACTTAATAACTTTCTATAAAAAATACATGATTTAATTTCGTAACTGTTTGTGTCTTATAATTGCATTTATCAATTTAATATTTTGTACACGTATATCTCTCGTGTGTAAACTCATAGCTCTTTTCTACATAGGCATATAAAAAAGATATGTAATAATTTATAAATTGTTCATATTTAAAATAACAAATGTAATTGCATTAATCTACATAGAGAAATCATGTCATATAGACGTCCTCAATTTTACGCATAATTTTAAAACAAATACGGTATATAAAGAATTTTAAACGAATTTTTATGAATAATTCTGGTGACGCATGTTGCTTCCGAACATCGGAAAGAAATTCAGCCATCAATGATAGAATGCGAACGTTGCACATCCGCTGCGAACGTGACACGGAAGAGAGTCATGAAGACGATACGGAAGTGAAACGGAACTGAAAATGCGAGACGGAAATAAAAGTAAACCTTCGAGCGAGAAAAAAACCAAGTTTTTCGCGTCTGTCGTCATCGGTTCTGGATTATTAGCCATCGCCATCGGGGGACGTATAATAAAAAGCCATAAAGCATGGCAGCCGCGAGTGGCTCGGGACTAAACGGAAGCCAACCTGCTGAAAGAAAGGTCCGGTGAACACGCACAATGGCTCGTAAGCACGACAGTTTTGACCCCTGCCAGCAAAATGGCGCGTCGCTACAGGTATAATAATGCGAATCGGTTGGTTACCCCTCGTGTACGTATGCCGATCGGTTAAGTGGCCACAGATGGTTAAACGTTACATCGAATACATCGGCGCGTTTACAGACCAAATGATTCACGCTTTCCGAAGGATCGGTTTAATTAAGCGGAACCACTTGCGTACAGCGCCGTTGGGACCGACACGTGGCCATCGTGACAGCCGTGTCCATTTGGCGATTAAAATGTATAAGTTGACTATTCTTTATTACTGTTTCTTCCTCGAGAAAAAAAATGCAAGTATTGGAATCATTATAAATTAATGATAAAGATAAAATACACAGATTTTGTAAGAGCAATTATTTATAGAAGACAACATGGGCCCCACTTAAAATTCTGTTATAATTAACATCTCTTGCAAAAGATTTTTAACTTGTTCTTAAAGAAATAGGTGTTGAAGGTGTTGTGGAACAATTGTCACCATGACTGGCGTCTTTGATTGATAATTGATGTTTATTTATTACAAGATATATCAAAGTTTTTTTCAAACGATTTTTCCGTATGATTTTTATTAAGTTTAATGTAATTCATTAATAATAAATTTATATCTTAAATTAATTCTTAAGATTCTTCTTTGTTGTTCTTTTATTTTAAGAACATAAGTAACTATATTTTTGCTTGGACATAATTAAATATAAATTTTATCAATGTTTCTATATTGAGTCCTAAGATTTTTTATGAAAAATACTGTATTGTTTTTTTATTAAAAATCTTTGTGATTATCCTCTTAAAAATGATTTTAAGAAGTCCCTAGAGGTATCCGCGAAATGGGAAAGATAAGTGCTTATGGTAGAAGTTAATCAACGCGAGTATTGCTAAGAGAACGATTCATGAAAAGAAACTTCTGAATCTGATAATACCTCAATACATTCAGAATTTTCTTTGAATTCAAGCTTGATTTTCGGAAAGTTTTTAAATAGACCTTTAAGAATCCAAATTCTGTAAAAATATGGGGGAAGATACTTTACCATCACATTTAGATAGTCACATCATAATATTAGTCTGTTAAAATAATTTTTTCCATTTTGTGAATCATTTTAATCATTTGAAATATATTTTTTAATAAATTATCGATATAACTGACTTAAATGTGACTGAACAAATAAAAAAATTACTCAAAAAATAAAACGAAAGCTCACATTATTATCTTTTCTTCTACTAATAAAATGAATACATCTTTTTTCTCTATCATGCATTTTATATCATCAACATATATGTTCTTATTAGATGTATTTACTTATTATTTTGTTTTAATTCTTTTCCGACATTAAATACGAAGCCATAGTTTTATTATTTATGCATATTTTATTTTACGCATTTTAAACAGATTAATGTATCGAATTGTATTGATACGTAGTTACTTCATGAATTACAGCATGTCTGGGCAACTGAGTATCGATCAATTAAAGCACTGAATAATGTTTGAATGTTTAAATCATAATCGTAGTGCGAAGGTCCATTTCTCATAATGCGAATTTAATAACGAGAAATACACGCATATGTTATATCGTGATGATAAACCATTGATTCGATCACGAGACTTAATTATGAATAATAAATATAAATAATAACTCCGCTTATTACGCATAATATATTTATATTATTAATATTATTATATAATGTAATATGATTTATCCAGTTAGATCTTAAATTGATGTTATTAAATTGATGTCCAAAAGGCGTTTTCGCGTTCTTGAAGATACATAGAAAGTACATCAAATATTGAAAAATACTTTAAGCAATTTTATAAAATCAAATATCAGTATTTGTATAACAATTTCGCACGTTTTTATAATATTTAAACGACTCTCATTTTTAAATTAATTGAGTAATCAAGGATTATTGGAATTTGAATATTTTCATTAAGTATGGAAATTATTCCTTATTTGTACTTATTACGTTATTTATTACATTGTACAGTATTTCATTTGCTATTATTTTCATTTGTTTTTACTTATTACATTATGCATTGTTCCATTTTCCATTTTTGTGCCTCTATTGTTAGTGTTTCTTTCCGGTAGATTTTAATTTGCGGAGTAGTAATGATCTCTTTTTATTTTTAAATAATATCAGAAGAAGAATGCAAAGTATTGAAATAATAACTATAGAATTTATTTTGTAGAATGTTCCTTAAATAAATAGATTGACAAATATAACCATAACAAATTAATATATAAAAATAGCGAAGTTTATTTTTTTTACTTGTTGTTAATTTCAAAACTTTAATCTAGGACTGTAGAGGCTTAATGTGACAAACAAATGTTGTTAGTGTATATTGGAAGAGAACGCAAAATTATTAATAATAAAAAAATTATTATTATTAATAATAATTTCTAGAGAATTATTTTCAGAAATTAACATTCAATTTTTGGCTCTTTTTACTCTCGTCCTGTACACTTCCCCTATTTTTACGGGCCTCAAAAGGGCTGTCCCTTTAATAATTCAAAAATCTATTAAAGCAACATCACATATGCACGCAGTACATAATTCCGCAAATGTACGAAACGGAAAGGACATTTCGTTCCCCAACGTTTTTTCATGCGTACGCTTAATTAGTCTTCATTAACCGCCTATTTTGCCGGGACGCGTAATAAATTCGTCGTTTCAACTTTATCGAATTATTGTGACGCGATGTGTTTGCACGTACACGCGCGCATATTTTTTCTTTCTTTACACTTTTGCATGACTTCATGAATTATTATTATTATAATTGAGGAATGCTGGAGCGCATTTAACTGCGCACTCGTAATGAATTATGCCACAGGCATTACTGGGGGAAATCATTCTCGCTGCCGATTTCATTTCGCATGCCCACGAATCCGCGCGCGTATTTACTCTAGTCTGAGTAAATCTAGACAGGTCATGGTATTATGCCAAGTGCAGCGCCCTTAGCCGGTATAAGCATAGTACCATAAATCCTTTGTTAACGGCATACCGTGATGCGGATTGTGCGCAACCTCAAACGCTGCATGAGCATCTGTAATATCAAACGTAAACTAACTAATGAATACCGCCTGCTAATTGCGCAATGAGATGAATAGACTATATCGTTATGCTGTGCACGCCATTATGTCAAACTGTTGCAAAATCTACGCTTTATCGCATTCTCGACATATATCGTGACTATCAGAAGTCATCCTCGTAAATGATCTTTGCTTTTTCTGTTTATACGCAAACATTCTTCCTCAATATGATAATTTTTTGACATGTACTTTGTCACATTACTGTTATATTAGATGACTGGAATGAATAAATCAGGAAGAGACCGTGTATCCCGTTAACGTATGAAGAATGATACCCTTCCATAACTTTTATCGATATCCCTACAAGTGTCTTCCCCATTCTAATGTCACTGATTCGCATCACTAAACTGCGACGATTCGCTACGCACATGTGTCCAAATCTAATGGTCGTTCTACTGTGAAAGCTACTTAATATCGTGATCGATATGTTCCTAATCCGTTAAAAGCGATGCATCACGGCACGGGTTTAATGTGTGATATACGAACAAAAATTAATGGCGCAAAAGGAAATCGAGTTGAGCACACTGAGATTTATAACTACGTAAATCATAAAATTCGTATAAATAATGATCTCTTTCTTATCATAATATTGTTCAAGTTACAAATATTCAAAACCGAATTATACTATTATTATTTGCATTATTGCAATCCAGAAGATCCGCATAAAATAGTATTAAGTTTTAAATATCAGAAAGTATTAAAGTAAATTCAGTCTATAAATATAATACAATTAATTAACAAAAAAATTTTTTTAAATTATATTTAATTGCATAATAATATATTTCTTTATACTGAACATTTTAACAAATAAATGAAAAATGAATTTTTTTTTTAATATTAAATCACAATATATTAAAATATTAATTATGTTAAACTGTTTAAATAATCTATTATTTTGCTTCTTTGTATTATTTATCCAATTTCTTTTTTAATTTATTTTATTTTTGTTTATGTGTTTATTTAATATACATGCACACTAAACAAAAGATTGTTATTGTGAAAGAAAAATACAATCTTTTTATTAATATCGCAATAAAATAATTTATCAGAATTTAAATTCGTTTGAGCCACTTTCTTTGCATCAATACGTATGCAATAAAATGTGTACGAGATGCACGCGAAATGTACTTACCTTGAAGTAACCAGCGCAGCAGCTGGAAATAATTCATGTCCCTCGGGCCATCTTTGCTAAAATTACCACGCTAGCCAAAGTATTAAAGTTGTTAAGATATTTAGGACTCTACGGAGATTCGTTCTGACTTATGATAGCGAAAACACGCAAGTAGTTATACGTATAAAACTTTAAGATATCGTATGGATATGGAATTAGTAGATATTATGATATACGTTGTCATTATAATAAAACGTGCTAGCTAAAGAAATAGCAGTTGATATTAAAAGCTCTTACGTATACTTGGAGTAAATTGTTACATATTTTTTTAATTATATTACAACCTGGCTGATTTTCTTACTGCTAATATTTTTTTATATTATTAATTTTAATATTATTATTTATGTGGAAACGATTTTAAATTACTAAATAACTAATATCTGACTGAATTTTTGCTAAAAGAAGTTCAGCTTTTTACACTAGTTGTAAAATTCATAGATAAATTATGATAACGGTAAATGTGGGATTTTTTTGCATAGTAGAACAATTTAACTTCCAAGAGATAATTTTTCCCGACATTTTGGGTCACTATCGATCTATCCAATAAATTAAATTATACCTTCAACTCTTTTGTTTCTTCAAAGTAATAGAACCATTAAAATTCCATCAGTTAATTTAGACCATTAAATATCTCTTGCGTCTATTTTCTCTTTCCGGAATAATTTTAGCATCTTACTTGTAACGTTTTCCCAAGTTATCCAGCTGAATAACATTAAGAAATAGCATCGATAAAATAATACGAACCTGAGTTGCGAAGAGGCTCTTGGATAGGCAAAGAATTTCGACGAAAGCGCAAAAGAAAAGAATTGGACATTCATCCCCCGATTTAACGATTTCGCCCCTTTAAAGGGAGAATGCATCATCCACGCATGGTGTGCACTAGCATTCGTCGAACCGGAAACATTTTTCAGACGCATTCCATAGGCGCCGTTATCACCTTGTCCCGCTATCCACTGCATGCACAGTGGTGTGCACGTCTGACGAATGGGGCACCTCCGGCTGGTGCAGTCGCGCGCGTACATCGCTCGCATTTTAATCAATTCCGCTCGTAACGACATATTCGCGAACTTAAATCTTGTATGCATGCGATGGAGAACCGTTCGTTTCCCACCACCGGGGATTCCAACGATATTCGGAGCGATATTTTCTGGCTACCGGGAGGGCACGAATGCACCTCGTGATTCTCCCACGAGTTTTTGTCATGACCTCACCTTAGATATCGTCGCTGTTCTAACGAGTGGCTCGATTAATTGAATTTATCGGATATTGACACACCGTCAGCAGGAAAAAAATCGGTATTCATCTGCAATTCATTTTGATTCGTTTATTCGGCTGCTGATTCTTGGCGTGAGACGTCGAATTCTCCTTACTATATATCAATCTGTAAGCTTTTATTGCTCGTGACTATTATATACGAGATATAAATTTTGCAAGCAAAGTATAAATCTGGAACGTATTTTACGAAATTAAGAAACAATTAAATCACTTGAGCATGATTTCGAATACAATATAAGGATGTATATATTGAAATATAAATACAGATGACTTTTCTTAATTATTTAAATATGATTTGGAAAATTTGATAAATAATGATACTTGATTTCTATTTTTATATTTTATTAAGACATAATATTTCACAGAGTTTCTGTACAATCAACAATCTATAATATACGCACTTAAATTCACATTAGGCTTGATTATCGTACATTCTTATATATAAGAATTTTGAAATACAAATGAAATAACATTTGCACAAATTACAACTAAGTTTTGGCTCGAGAACTATTATTACCGTCGACTCACCGCCATTCAGGGCGATTCGTCGAGATCCGCGTTTCTTATGCGAAGATTTATTAGCCCAACCGTGTGACGACAAATGCAGCAAACAGAGAAAGTCGGTTAAGCTGCCAAAATATTATTCGGCGGTATCTCCGGCACCGGTTTCTCGCGAGTTTACGACGTCTATATTTAAGCGGCCTCACTTATCTAAAATCTCAACCAGACTACGGCGTATAAAAGCGGTGTGTTTTTGCTATTCACACTCATTTTTACTGTCCACATTTCCATAATATAAATTATATCAAAGTGAAGTATCGGTATGAAGAATAGGTACAGAAAAATTTTACTCCATTTTTCTTAATCGGTCATCTCGCTCTTCGTTTTATAACGCGCCAAATCACTTTTTCACAATAACTGATGATGAAATATCGTGACAGAGAATTACATTTCGGTTGAATACCAGAACATTCTCCAGTAATCTTACTTAGATTCTTACAAAAATTAAGATTAATTGCAACATTTGACACATTGAAGAATTGCGTGACTCGGACATTGAAACGTCAGCTCTGAGCACGCAAAAGAAGCGATCCATCAAGTCAAACATAGCCTCGACTTGGATGGTGCACGAATTAAGCACTGTATGCCTTAAGACCAACTAATTTAACCATCGCCAAGTTTTTTGGCATATTTATTTGCTTCTCTGTGACTCAACGAAATCAGCTTGATCTTGTAATTAAGTCTTGTAGTTTCCCAAGTTGTTCTCCATCCATCGCAATTGTTCATCGTAATAAATTCAGCCTCTCTTAGTTCATTATCCTTCCGTGGTGGTGAAAATCGAGATCGACTAAATTGAAGTTTGTTTAATCCCGGATTGAGATTATTAACGGCATCTTCAGCACTTTCCCTTTCTCTGCCTACTGAAAGATGGAAAGCGATATTCATGACTAATTTTGCTTGATATAACGATTTAAATGTCTTCTCTTTCTCTCTCTTTCTCTCTCTCTATCTCTTGGTGAGGATCTTCGTATACATAGGTTTGGTAGACTTCACAGACAAGTTAAAGTATAGGATCAAAGTGAGTCCTGTCTGCATGGCTCTCTCGCCGCTCATCGTGATCGTGTCGCCGGAAAACACGGCGGATGTAACCGAGGCGACGGACGGTTCCGGCATCGCGCGCGAAGGTTAATCAATTCCAGTCGCGACGGTGTTTCCGCAGACTTAATTCGTGCCCCGGGTGCAGCGGGGCGCGAGGCCGTTCTTCCTCTTTCTCTTCTCCTCTCTCTCTCTCTCTCTCTCTCTCTCTCACATTCTCTCTCTAGGCTGACTTTCCCATTATTATCCGGCATATACGGAGGGTAGACGTGTACCACAGGGGAGTCTGGTGCCGCAAGGAATCTTCCAAGGATGAGACGGTAGCCCCCGTCCACCGAGCATCTCCTTCCTCATTCTCTTCTCCTCTCTCACCTCCTCGTCATTCTCGCCGTCTCTATCGCACACCCCCGCGATTCCTCCGCCCTTCCGTCACAGCCCTCGTCGTAGCAACTTTGTTCTCCGGAGAAATTCCCCGAAGCGCTATCTACATATTTGATGTCGCCTCGTCCACTCCGCTAATGCTTCTCGTTAGAAACTTACCGCTTACCTGCGTCCCGCGCTGCTCATTCGCCCTTCGCTTTCCTCCTCCCTCTTACATCCCTTTTGCCATCCGGTGGCAGCTCCTTTGCTCCTTCTCTCGCAACGTGACTGTGCACGTTTGGAGAACAGCGTGATACCGCTCGATCTAGTTAACCACCGAAATATCGCGACTTCGAGACTGTTAGTCGAAAACGCGCAGGTGCAGCGAATAAATATGCGATATATTAGGTAGAAACAAAGATCGGAAATATTATGTTGTGACTTATTGCTTATGAAAAAGTAAACGCGAATCTTTTTATTTGGTGGGGTTTGCTTTCTTTGTAATATTTGATACTAAATATATTCTAATAAGTATTTTAAATTATAACTTTGGCCAAAAGTATAAAGTATTCTCACAAATTAATGTAAACATCTAATAAATTTGAAAAATAAATTTAAAAACAATATTTATTTTTATAATAATTTTAATATTTTGTTAATTTTCCTTTGGATTTTATTGCCGTCTTTTCTAAAAAAATATACATTGAAAATACTTTATACTTATAGCTAAGGGTATATTTTTCTCCACATTGACATAATTCAGCAAAAAATTATCGTATAAAGTTCCTCCGCAAAAGCATATTTTGAAGAGGAAGAGGCTCAAACTTTTATGCGCTTTTTATGCCATTGAACTACATCAACTACTTTTTTAATCCATGCAACTCCGGAAATTAGACTTTCTATTTATCAATTTTGCAAGTCTTCACTCTATCATTTACATTGAAAAATTAATCCTACTTAATCAGCATTAAAAGTTTCTCAAATACAGACTTTAAACTTTATTTTTATTTGTTAAGCTTTAAATCGTAACTATTTATCGCGTTATAAACATTTAAAATTTCTCAAGAAAATACAAATAAAATTGAGTTGCTTGTTTATATTTACAACCTAATTGCTATAATTATAGATTTGCTTTTATAATAGTTTTAGTATAATATTTGTTTATGATTTGACTCATTTAGACAAACTTCTAAACATGTCTCTTAAGAAACGTTGAAATGATTTCCTCTTTACGATGATAATAACGCAATATTTTTAGTCTTTGACATTTCTCTAATGTTAGGTTCAACGCATACCTTATTACTAAGTTTGTTATTTAGGCACATTTGTCAATTAAAAAAGTAAATGAGCAAGGAAAACGGTTCTCTGGAAAAGGAATGTTTTGGAAGGGAATGTTTTAATCCTGCTTCAACCGCAATGGCTTTTTGCTAGTTAATAACGCAGATTACCGATACATTCCGACACCCTTTACAATCAGTCTCGAACCGCGCACCGCGCACATCGCATTACGCGATATTACTAACCAGGGAATGGTCTAATTCAAACTTCCACCGAATGGTGGAATTAGTTAATATGTAAAGCAGCCGCAGCCGCGAATCCCAGGAATTCTCTGTCGTCGCGAGATCTACGTTTACATCTTACTTATACTTCAAACTTTCCCGAGACCCCCTACCGCGCTCTGACATAACTCTTGCATATTACTTACGTCTACTAAAGAATAATAAATATACTTTCCTGACAAGTTATTCCGGAACGGAGATTGCGCTTTAATCCTTTTGCCACCTAGTCTCTATTATGACGAATATACTTTCTTCTCATTTTATGCAAATATCTGGATGTGGAAATCATTCATTTGTATAAGGGAGTGTACCATGAAAATATGTTAGATAATAAATACACATATTAATTTTTAATAAATTAATTTGTTAATAGTACTATAGCTGAAGATTTACTATATGTAAGATTTACTATATGTAAACATATTTATTTTTGATACGAGAACTATTAATTGGACCAATTATTCTTTATTTAGTAAATATTTATATGTAAAGTATAGTTAAGTTAGTACTATTCAAATAAATATTTATTAAAATTTAGTACGTTTTTTTAGTGTATTTATGTCAAAAATTATATAACGTTAAATATTACATATTTCTAGCAGAATAATAATAATAAAAAAATTGTAAATCGTTGCTATTACTTGGTTTGATGGCAATAATTGATATGCTTTCATCAATTTATTTTCTGCAATATTCATTATAATCCATAAATTAAAAAGTCTATATAGATCATAAAGTAATCCATTTGATAAATAAATAACGCAAACGAAAATGTCGAAATAATTTAATAAATAAAATAGTATGAGGCGCAAGCAAACATTTTGAAATTGTTTATAACCAAACAGGAATAATTTGTGAAAATAAATATCTTTCGGTAAATAACAATTCTGCAGGATTGAAAACACGTAAATAATATGTTTAATTCTTTTCTCTAATGTTTCAATCCAGATTTTGTACATTTTTCACTGACACATCAATTAAAAACTGAATATACAATTATTTCTCACTTAAAATACAATTATAGGAAATGATTATTATTAATAAATTGGAAAAAGGTATAATTACATTAATTGAAATTTTCTGATTGAAAATGGACGAATCAGAATTTTTTGATTGAATCTATTGTAATCTATTATAATTCCAATAATATCAGAATTCTGAATGATATGATCAGAATCTTTCAGTTTATTCATTTTTAACCAGAAATTTTTTTTTAATATATAAAGTTAACAGCGATCGAAATCGATTGACACGAGAAAATGTCACGCGAGAAAAAGAGTGTACTTTGAAATTATAGACGATCGATGAAACTCAACCGAGAGTGTCACCTCGTAACGCGCAGGTCAAAATTAGCGAAAATTCATACCAGCAAACACAGAAAGTATTCTCCGTGAGGGAGAGGGAGGGGGAGGGATTGTGAAATAAAAGTGACGAGAATATAGAGCTGGCTGACTGGTACCACGTGCTGAATCAAACTAAGCGTAACGTATTGGGGTGAACACCGAGGGGGCGAAGTGTAACGAGAGTAAAGACTGTGGAGGAAGGAAAGGAGGGAGACGATAGAATGATGGGTATAAGGTGAAAGGGACGAAAAGGGATAGAATGGCAGATAGCGGGAGAGGTAGGGTGGATGAATCGGAATCGGTGAAGTATGGGAGCCAGAAAAGGGATGCTTCTCTCAGTAGCTTTCTCCGTAAGACGGAGTTTGTGGAGGAGGAAAGGGCGTAAAGGGGTTACGCGGGTAAGCGAAGTATGTAAGGAGAGAGAGAGAGAGAGAGAGAGAGAGAGAGAGAGAGAGAGAGAGAGCAAGAGGCAACGAGAGAGACGTAGCCGGATTGTCGTCGAGCGATGGAGAACTTCGGTATACCTCACCACGTCGTCAGCTCCTCCTTGCCGAATGGAACGCGTCTGCGGAACGAGCTAGCGAAACCCGACACGTCAGACGCGTCTCCACTTAACGGAATGGAATTTGTCAACGCTTGCCTCGATGTCAAATAAAACAAGGATTCAAATAAGACAAGGGTCAACCGGTAACCCGTTCGCCGCTGTGCTTTTCCTCAACCAATTTAAGTCGCATTAAACATCTTCGTATTTTAAATTCATCTCTCTTACGAAAAGAAAGAACTGATATCAATTGACTGAAATGTCGGATCAATCTTGAATAAGGCCAGCGTGCAATAAGATATCGAAAACGAAATTGCTACGTGTTCTGCATCATGAGGAGAAGCTGCTTTACTGTAAAATAACATTGTTTGATAAACAATACAACCAGCGTGTCGGATGTATAAGCTTTCATGAGACTATGAATACACGCTATTTCAAGCAATTAAACGGTGCATCGTGATGATTAGCCGTCTACCGTAGAGCCTTTCCTCTTTGTAGGATAATCACTTTGGGGTGCGGAGCGTCCTGTTATTTGTCGGCGGCTTCTAACCCGCTTCCAGGAGCAGAAATTTTAATTAGCAAGTAGACATCTTAACATCGAAACAGGCGGGCGGACTATTAATTTCCTCCTCGTCGTCTATAGATGTTTAACTTTCTCTGCTCGACAAACAACGACGTTTTCTTAAGGATTTCCGTCGTTTTATTCTACCGCACCTGAGCTCTTTAACTAAATGAAAATGACTATTTAACTGTAAATTATTCGTTTGTAGATACTGAAATTAGAACAGCATAATTATACCAAAACGAAATTTATTTGCCAAATAATTAAAATTAGATAGAATTAGATATAATCAAATATAAAAGTAATATAAAGCTTGATGAAAGAGGGAATAAAATAGAATATTTATAACATGTATGTCTTTATTATATTATATAATTATTATCCATTTTATATTAAAGCGTACTCTCTTTTTCGTATTCGCATTCTTTACATAATTGCTCCAGGGAAATTACATTACTTCATCATGTTTCGCTTGAGATATAAAAGCCTTACCTTTAAACGAGAGGGACGGTTGACCCGAGTGCGTTTATGTTTAATATTCGGCGATTTCGTCCACTTCAGAGAAAATTTCATCCCTCCTTACGAGAAGATTAAAAAGAAGATAAAAGGAGCGCGCGGTGGCCCTTTATATTTAAAAAATTCCACCCTATTACAGAGATACCGTAATCATTAACTTAAATATTCTCTGCACACTGTTAATAAAGAAACCAATATGCCCGGCGAGATTCATTAAAAATTCATCGGGAGGAATTAAGGAACTTGGTCGTGGCATGATAGCGCGCAAGTAATATTTTTCAAGACGGTTTTACGTTCTTTGTCCGCCGTTTGCGCGTTTCCCCGTGAAGAAGATACTAGATCGCAATATTCCGCAGTATCGCCCTGAGCCTGTGGACGGTAAACGGCTCTCTTTTTGCGACGTTGAAAGAAGAAACGGGAGTAGAGCCCGCGAGACGGGAGTTCCATCGAGGAGGGTTGCATTCAGACCCTCTCGGAGTAGATATATATCTCGCGGCTTTGGCATCAGGAGAACTAACGAGAGGATATTCCGAGGCCCAGCTCGAGGAAGTTTATTTTCTTAATGCCACCCACGACATAGTCGTCAGTCTTCTGGTCCACAAAATCACGAATCCTGTATTCAGAGACTTCATTAGGGCGACCGCATTCGGATTTATTATTTGAGTTTCGTGTAATGCACAATCTTATTCTCCACTTTCAAAACTTGAAAATGAAACTTCCAATCCCGAAATACGTACTTTCGTAACGATCTCTTTAATAAAAAATTTATTTTAATAATTTTCTCATTTCTTTTAGTCATCCTTTTAGTAATCTGATTTATAACCTGCTTATGTCAGTCAAATGTCAGAGAGAAATATTTAGGACAGACTTAATTCTCCGTCAGCCAATTTTGCTTTTTCTATTAATAACCTGGATCTTCAAACTTTAGTGCAGATTTTTATATTGTTTCGGACTATATAAAAATCTGAAAACATTCTTGCATACTTGTGAAAGCTTTAACAATGAGATTATCATAGAAGTCGGATTGTGTGTGTGTGTGTGTGTGTATTTTACTTTTTTTTGCATATTTAAATTTATCTAGCTAAATTTACAATCAAAATATACACTTTTAAAGTCCAATTAGGCTAATGGAGAGAGGTTAATAAAAGAGAGATTAATAAATAATGTGTACAGTAAGCTTGCGATTTTTCTTTTACAGTAATTTATGATAACATTAGACGAAAATTCTGTAAAATAATGAATGTTAAATCACGGAAAATAAAACTTTATTAAAGAAAATAAAATAACATCCATTAATGATGTTCCGCATGATCGCTGTTGAAAATGGGGTATTCTTAATTAAAAAGTGAAACCACAGAAATGAAGTAAGGTAAAAAATGAATGTAAGGTAGCGAGGAGAAAGAGGAATCATCAAAAGAAAACACACGTACAATGTCTCAATTTTTAAATATAATACACTCGTTTATTTTATATATTCTTTTACACATATAAAGCACACAAAAATTACATTAAATTGTTCGGATAATCATTATTTCGTTGTTGTAAACTCATTGTCGTGATCTTTGTTAATTCGAAGCTTAACGTTAATACGAATCCCAAATGCATATACGACTATGCACGCCAATAATAAAGACAAATAGAACCAGCTTAGGCCGTTAACCTCCTCATTTGCACTGCTTTGATCTACCCTTACTTTTCGGACAGACAGCGGCAGCAACAGCCGATGGTTGTTCCCCTCGGTGTTGGCTCATCATCTCCCGACGATCCAATCGATTTCGAAACACCCCCTTCATTTGATGCTAACTAATGTCCCCGCCTCTCTCCCTCTATACCCCGCAATGCGATACAAAACGGATCCGACGATAACCGGATTGGTTTGCATAAATAATTGCGTACATATTACCAAGGACGCGCGCGCTAATCAGTACGCGCAAGGCGTAAACGCACGTATAGCACGTAACCCGGTGATTACATAACGGCTCTATAAAATTATTTTTAGAGCATAAATTCAGCTTGTGGCATATTTAAATCTCCATAAATTCATCGCGGCAAATATTTAAAATTCCTTCGTCGTCACATCCATCAACTTTTATATTAGATAAATACATTTTCATGTGAGAACAAGCTACCTACATATATGTATATAAATATATCGATGAAGATGATGAATTCTTAGACTAATTTGGTTTGATCTTTTTAATTGTAAATTACTGAAAATAATGAATTTCTTTTGAACTAACTAACTTTTTTAAGATAATTAAATGAAAGAACCTTGTATTGCTCACTTAAATTTCTATTTATCTTATTTTCTCAGAATTTTAATTTAAACTAATATAAGTATCGCGATTAATAGATATATTAAAAAGTTGGCTAGAAATAATTGCTTCTTTCGAGAGTTTTGTCTAAATGAAATTGATCGCAAATTAAAATATGTGTATATTATATTGAAATATTTTATATTATTAACGACTACGTGCAGTAAAAAAATCTGAAGAAAGAATGTGTCTCTCGACAAAAATAAAACTGTTAGAAAGAAAGTTTATGCATTGAAAAATTTGACATGATTATTATCTCACGATTTTTCAATATTTATACAAGATAGAAAATTAATTCGCACGAGCATAAAGTATATAAAACAAACGCCACGCGGCCGCGAGCGATTAACATTAATGCAGAAATAACCATTTAAAAAGTACATAGTGAAGTAAAGTAACGTTGAGCGCTCGTGAGTGGCAGCGCCATTATTTTCCTGTTTTTAAAAGGTTATATAATGCGAATAAAATGATAAAATTATCCAAATTTGCATCCTATAATTAGTATAATTATTATTATGGTTCCTTACATAGTTTTTGTTAAAGCGCTTTTTGAAATATTCAACAAGAAGAGAGGACAGGTCTCATAGAAATAATAGCATACATCTTGTGCCTATATCTTTGATACCTATTATTAAAAATAGCGTTTCATAAAAAAAAAAGAAATTGATTAAACGTCGAAAACCGTAATAATTCAGCTAAAATGAAATTGCAGAACAGCGACAAACGTAGAGAGATAAAAGATACGACATTCGCATCCGGGAAACGCATTCGAGAAAAAAGGCGGAAAGAAAAAAGGAGAGAGAGAGAGAGAGAGAGAGAGAGAGAGAGAGACTCATTTATCGCTCGAACAACCGGCCGAATGCGTCGACCACTGACAATGCCGCGACTACTGACAATGCGAGCTCGAATGCGAGGAGCACCGAATCCATCCGGGCGGAATTGCGCGAGAGCGCGCGACGATTCGTTTTAACGATCGTTAACGCGAGGAATGGAGAACGCGATGTTACACTTGACGATCGTTAGAACTTAACGAAATCTCGCCGCCCCTTTCGCAAGGAACGTATGGGGGCAGTATGTTACACGGCAGGCGAGTTTCCCCCCCTCCCCCCCCCCGTGTATACACGCCTCCGGATCCGCACCGGGCCCCAGATCGACGAGGGGTAGAGACGGTAATTGCGTTCTCACTTAACGCAACTGCCGCGCAGCTGCCGGACGAATTGAGTCCTCCCCCTGTTTTCCAATTTTCGCACGAGCTATAACGTAGCAAGCCTGACTAGCCATGTCAATCATGGGAAATGTTCGCGGGGAGCCTCGAAATCATCAGCGTGATCCCGAGAATGCGTCTCACATTCATACGGAAATTTCTGATATTACGTTTGAGTATCCGAGGGCAATTTCGATAACTTCGGCTGTCACGAGAGTGCCTTCCTAAAAAAGAGTTTCCCATTCTTTGAACGTTGAAAATAAGATTAAAGTCGCAGTTAATATGTTTCGCATCACCGTCAAATGCGGCAGGCAAATAATGAAATTATCTTGGTATTGTTATCTTTATTATTATCAGTTATCTAATTTTATAATTTTTGTTGTTGTTAATATATAGCTTGTTTATTTGAGCAAATAATTTATTACAGGCATATGATTCAAGGGAGAAATTGTTATTTGTTTCTCCAATTTCTCTTGAGCTTTTAATTAATTGAAATTTAAACTAAAAATTTAATCGAGATTTAAG
>Ga0157364_1000611_pt1 | contig 25786 bp, 9 predicted proteins | sample AttsexASBM2_FD_111476 | JGI IMG/M metagenome (GOLD analysis project Ga0157364, IMG submission 111476) | Fungus gardens microbial communities from leaf cutter ant in Ribeirão Preto, State of São Paulo, Brazil - Atta sexdens ASBM2 | ecosystem: Host-associated > Fungi > Mycelium > Unclassified ... | reverse complement strand
TCAAAATTGACCCCGACATCCCGACTTTCTATTTGTGTGTATTATAATTCTGTAAAAAAGAATCTGCAATTCATAAAGCCAGTTCGAAAATTTTGCACTGTAATTCATGATAATTGCCGTCGCTCCAGTATTCTCTTAACGACAGTTTTGTTATCGACAGTAACGTCTTTATAACGATAACGAAATTATTGTTAAGAGTTATAGGTTTGCTGAGGTCATCTGACTTTACCGACTATACAAGAAATGTACCCAATATCGCACGATCCTAAATTTCATAAATGCAAACTTTATAATGTTAGAATTTGTGGAAGCATAAGATATACAATATATATTTATAGATCTTCGTATGCGTCCCGTCGGATTGCGAGTTTGATATTAATGCAATAAAAACAGAATAAAATGACAAATTTATCGAATGTATAAGATAAAACTAATTATATTCGCAAATCAAAATTACACAATTAGATGACATCAATTTTTTATGCTGAACTTCATTTCTCTTACATTGGGTTCTTTAAAGCAAAAAAGAAGTGATATGCTCTACTTTATGCGTATTTTGCGGAAAAAACTGGTAGGCTGATTAATTAATAACGCAATAAATTTTGCTCACGACGAACGTAGAAAGCTAATACGAGGAGAATGTAATAACGTCTCAGTCTTTTCTTGATCCTGCATCTTCCATATCTCTTCGACTTCTTTCTGTCGCGCACATTAATATAACTGTAGTATTAGCGGACCGTAATATCTAACTACCAACTCGTTCGCTGCATATAGCAACGTTATCTTCAGACGACAGGTACTAGGATTATATGCATACACGGTGTCACGCAAGAATTCAATGAGAAAGCTTAAAGTGACAAGGAAAACGTTTTTATAGTAATATTTCAATTCTTAGCGTAAGAAAAATAATAAAGAATCAGAAGTTAAAATTTTCATTCATCCTACGATCTTTCAGAAATAAATGTAGATTATCCTGATATAAACTATATATAATTTTTTTTTATAGATATGTTCATATATATTTTTTTATAATTTATTCGAAATATCCATTAAAATCTTTAACAAAATTTTCAAGTACATTGTATTTCAAAATTTTAACAATATCATATCAATCATAAAAGTGATATTTTCGTATATTTTTTGATATTATTAAAATGTAAAATATAATTATTTCAAATAATTAAAAAACGATAATTAGAAGTCACAAATGGATGTCGAGATGTAGAAATAAATATAATATAATAGAGATTTATATATGTACATAATATAATCATATATAATATAATATCGTTAAAATACCATAAAATTTCAGTTCATTCTTTGAACAATTTTCAGCTAGATACATAATTATTTTATAACTATTTTTATCTCTTTTTATTTTTTATAAATTATATATTTAGCATTCATAACAAGGATAATGAATATGATAAATAGCTACAAATATACAAATTTTTATTTTTTCAGAAGGCTTACGTATCCAGAAATTAATCATCTTGATATAAATTGTATTAATATAATTTATTTTTTATTTATCTATTTTTTGTTAATAAAATTTATCTTTTCAATATTTAGAAATTGGAAATTTTATTTTCCAATATCAATACTTATTATTTATTGCTACGCTTTGCATTATTTTATTATGACGCTCTGCATATGTTATTTTTCAAATGTAAAATGATCGCATAATCAACAGATATCTGATTTCATCCTTGCTATATATAATCAGCTGTGCAATCTGTTTTTTTAGAAATTAAAATGTACGCTAAATCGATTAGACTTAACAAGTTAATGACTAGACTGCCGCATCCCACTAATGAGAAAAGGAAATGTATCTTATTAATGGCAACGATTAACTTGGCAGGATCATTATGAAAAGACACGCCACCAGTAATATCTTAAGGTGAAAGCAATTCTACTGTTTATTAATTATCTTTGTAAAGATGCATTCCAAATGCGTCATAATGCATATTTTAAAAACTATTAAAACGCTTATTGATATATCCTTCAGATAACGATAATAAAAGTTACAGAGTTTTAGAGTTCATAGTTAGAAAAATGTAGATGAGATAAATAAAAATATTTATAAATATTTTTCGTTTTCGAACTTACAAATATATTGGTAAGTTCGAAAACGCAATTTACATTTTACGAAATTTCAATTCGTGACTTAATAATTATAATATCAAATATCAAAGAGTTGCAATAAAAACAAGTTTTAAAAAATTTGAAGAAGTGTTCAGAAAAATATACATCGTGTGTAAAAAATAATTAATCTCGAAATCGCGTTTAATCTTTCAAATTAAAAGTCCCTGCGAGTCTGTCCCTGTAGTATCTTTGAAATTAAAGCCATGTGGTAATAGAATTAAAAAAGGGGACTCCCCAAAATGTACGTCAAAGGATTAATAAGTCCAGGTCAGCGACCGTAGCTGAACGTTTTATCGACGAGCAGCAGCAGAGTGCGTCTCGTCTGGCTTAAATCGTTCGTACTTCTACGGATCGCTTGATTCAAGAGTGCAACGATGCGCATCACTGCAATTCGCGCGAGAGATCAGTAAGTTTCTGTGCGGCTAGCTCGTATACATAACGAGATAGTCATTTCACGGCGATCAAAGCGACGAGAGGAAGATGGACGGAGGGAATTCACGGAACTCTTCCTCTTCCGTTTATCTCCGTTTTTAAATTTATTGAACACCACCGGGAGTTAAGAGAGCTCGCGGCTGCTGTAATTAGCACGTTGCCGATCAAAGTGTTATATTTAGTCCGCCTTGATTTACGTACGTGGCATAAATACATCTCCCAAGACAGGCGTGCTTGCTTGCGATTAGGAATTCTCTACTCTCTAAATCTGAATCAGCGGATAGCTGAATCATTAATTACCTAGAGGCATATTTTGCACTGATAACCAGTGAAGTTCAATAAAAAAAGGAAAAATGTTGAGCATTATATAACTAAAATACTGATATTTACACGTTAATTTCAATCTTCCATATTCATTGAATTTAAGCATTAAAACAAGGTTAGGTAGATCACAAAATAAAGATTAGCTAGGTTAGGAATCTCACATTTAATTCACTGATTACCAGTGATATACTTGGCAGATTTAGAGAGGAATGGATTTGGAATCTATACACATATATTTTTCTTTAGCTAATATTCAATGATTACATTTCAATATCTTTTCACAATTCAATATTTTTCACATTTCAATATCTTTTTAATGTTTTAACAATGTTTCGGTAAATGAATGTTAAAATTTGGATGAAACAATTTCGGTGCACAATAAAAATGCTTACATATGTAGTACATATAAATTCACTGAATTACTTAAGATCCAGTTTGATCATCAATAGCATTAATTCCCTACATTTATTATCACATTTATGTATAATCACATTTATGTATTTCTAACAAATTTTTTATTTAATGTTATTTAATAAAGCTTTATAACATATATAGTTTATTTAATAAAACTGCCGATAAAGCTTATCTCTAATTTTTAATCATTTATAAGTCATAAAAAAAATTTACATTTTATATCGATTTCAATAAAATCTTATTTCATATATAAAAATGCTTTAATTTAAAGTCCGATCTATTGACAATGTAAAAATCTTATCTGTTATTTACCGTACAAAAATCTCTTGTAGTAAATCTTCGCGTAATGTCGCGTTTCTATAATACTATGATTATAAGACGGAATAAAAATGATAGTGCAACTGCGGAGGTTAACGATTTGCAAGTTCGAAGAATTAAGGTCTGCCGTGGCATTGAAATTTCTTCGGCTGACTATTACGGTCGTCCACCTTGTGCAATTATCAACTTCAAATTGGCAAAGGATTCAAAAGAAAATGATGACAGAAAATGTTTCGTAAAGAAGATTTACGGTAAAAGAAATTAAATGGATAATTTAGGACTTGTGTCTTATGTAAAACTTTCCGCAAACAGGACCGAGAAATGACATATACAATAATAATATATTTTTTAACTATTATTATTATTGCGAAGCAAACAAATTAATATTGGAATCTGGCATGTTCGATAACTAAGCGACATGCTCAGCACATTCTAATATTGTTAACTGTCTCTGACCTGTTTACCTGGTACATTGGCTTCCGACAAAGTTAGCCAGCAAAGAATCTCACCCCAGGCCATGCTCTTAGATTTGTTAGCCAACAACGTTAGCCAAGACTTGTCGAATTTTGGACTCATTTATCGATATCGGTTAGCTAATATAGTTCACTAATAAGATTAAATCCATCTTAAGAGAGAAAAAAAAACAATCATGTAGAAATATTTTAGATTTATTTATTTTAGCTTCCCGAAAAAATTGCTGTTAGTACTCCCTATAAAAAATTATCGTAATGCCAAAGTAAGAAAAACAAATTATCATTTTGATTACGTCCGTGAAGATGAAAGCCGCGATGAAATTAGGCTGATTATTTCAGAGGACTCGGTCAGCTTGTTGCAACGTAGTGAACTATTTGGCCAATTGTCAACGTCGTGATGGCATGATCGATATACACATCGTCACGTATATGCATTAAATGGGATATAAATCAGTTACACACACGTTTCGCAAATTTTTCAAGTCGCAATAAAGAAGCATTTTGCATTTTTCAGATTTAGCTATGAAAATAATTGACTTTATACTGATGGAAAATGTTCAGAAATGTAGAATATTATCTCACGCAGGATTGATTTGTGAGAAAATAAAAGCGAGAGAGAGAGAGAGTTTTGCAAAATATATATGATTTAGAATAAAAGCATTCAAGTGTGCTGTGTCATAATACTTAATGTATTTTAATTATATTTCTTGATTAATTTTTTATATGATTCATATAATACATATATATAATACATATTTACACTGAGAACAAAATATATTCTAAATTTCAATTAATATTTATTTAAATAGTACCAACTAAATATTTATTAAATATGAAATATATTTATTTGGTACAAAAACATTAATTTAATTTAACAATCATCTCTTTTTTTTAAATAAATATTTATTTATTGTAAGTAAATGTTTAGTTGGTAGTATTCAAATAAATATTTATTTAAATTTAGGCTATTTTTTTCTCAGTGTATGTAGTATGATAATATTATTATTATGAACACAACATAGTGATCCTATACGGTTAATAATACTGGTCAGTAATATTGAATTTTAGTAATATTGGCAGTGTGCATCAATATTTTTAATATTTTTATAATCTTATATGCGATCAATATTATTGACAATATATTTTACTTTAATTTTATGTACATTATCTATTGCACCGTGACATACTGTGATATGGATTCTAATAAAGCAAGCAACTGATGCTCAAGAATTAAAATCCAGATCATTGTCAGTATTCTACGTCAATCCATCAATATTAACCACACACGATCAGTAATATTGTCAGTATTTGTTAATACTGACAGTATTATTGGTCGTGTGTAGGGTCACCTAAAAGTTTAATGTGTGAAACATATTATACACAGACTACGATAGTGTATCTGTATTTGTAGTAATGCTCCTGTATATGTAAGCATAATTGTATATGTGACATAACCCGCTAATCTTGCACGCGACGACGTCGTCGCTGACCTTCAATCAGCTGCGAGACCCTCTTTTTCCCACGACCGACTTCCGTTTATGGTGTATATTCCGCTGAGTATATGAACATCCTCATATAGTCTCCAATACACGAATTATAAGTCAAAATATATTCTACTCTTTATGAGAGAAAACACAAGATTTAATTATTAGATTTGTTATTTAATTCAAGATTTTAAACGCATCAGTTAAACTTAAAGGGATTCTAAAGACAATTAGTCACAGTGTAAGTAGACCAATTCATGTGTCATTGACACATCTCAATATATACTACTTTACATTAATATCTCACGTACACATACATATAAATTTTCGTAACAATATAACTCATAACAATAATGTATTAATTAGTTATTTAAATCAAACGCTAAGAACTCCATGTTGTTTCTTCTAACGTGCAAACTACTAGTGAAGTGTGATTTTTTTCTGTGTACTATTATACTTTCGTAAGTACAGATTGTATTTTTGTATGAAGCTTATCACAATGTGATACCTCTAGAGCACCATGGACTAAGAAATGATAAAGATTTTAATTTTGAAATTTTTTGTCATTGTCAGCATAAACTCCAGCTTACACAGACATGTATTAATATGTACACTTCAATCCTGGAAATAGATTCTTGAATTTGTAAAAGAGGAAAAAAGAAATTGTTACATAAAAATAATTTAATCAGACTTTAGGATCTTCTTAATAGCAGTTACGGTATAATGCAATAATAGAATGTAATAATGATTTTTTATTAATTTTGTCATATTATTTTAAAAAGAAAATTTTTTGCTCTTAAATTCCAAATCAAGTTTGAAACGAAGATCTTTTTAAACAGCAAACAATATTTTTACATTATTATGAAACTTTCTTCCTGTTTGCAAATTTTTTAATTGGCGAAGTTCTGAGAGACTAGTTCCCGCGCGCGCGAGAGAATTTACTCTCTAAATTTTTTTAAGTGACATTTCATTCTTTGAGAGTGAGATTCACTACAAAAGAAAGAAAATCTGTCACTCTTATTCAATATTATATTTTCACTCTTTTTCAAGAGTGACAGTATTTTCACTCTTAGATTTCGCTCTAAGAAATTAAGAGAACACGTTTCAACTGACCCGGTGATTTGGAATGCGGATAAAGCGTCGCGACGACGCAAACAGCCTGCCCGTGGCGAAAGCTCCGGAGCGAGGAGGAGCGTGGGTGTGTCGAGTCAATTGGCGGAATTGGACGGGTTAAGTGCAACGATATGATAATCGAATAAAGTTATCGTTAGCTGAAAATGCCATGAAACGGAAACACGACCTTTCACGTATGTACTTTTCGCTAGAGAGCTCATTCAGTGGAAATAAACTTACTTTTTGTTGCCTGCTGAAGATGAATATGACGCAAATATTTTTTATTTTTTATTTTTATAATACATTGAGAACTTCTGTATAATATTTTTTTTCGAATTCTTTACTGCGATCCATGTACGCGACAATAAAATAAATTTGTTAAGAAAAACTTTTGTGTCTCTGCATTTCCACAATCCATCTTAATTTTGATGATTTTCAGTTAACAATGAAATTTGCGAGCTTTGATCGGATTGTTTTTGATTTTATCTGTCTTTTAAGTCGCGCTAATAGAGACAGTACAGATGTAGCCAAACGAATAGAATTTCGTTAGTTCTAGAAAGCTGGCCAGAGAGAGTTATTTTGATCCGGCAATGTATACCACACTGGGTCAGCGTACCATGACAATTTCCTGAACGCACAAATTGCATTAGTACCTACTACCGCATCCTGGATTTAGTTGCTAACTTATTATCTTATTCGCATTTTATTCAATTCAATAAAAATAATAACTGTGCCAACTTAAGTTTGTAGTGAGTAAATAAAAAAATAAAAAAATTAAAAGCAAGACTTAGGACGCTTGCTTATTCGTATAAAACTCGATCGGAACAATTCAGAACAACTACCGCCAGAAGTGTTGAAATTAATCAGCACGATACATTTCCGCTAAATGACATGCATAAACAATAGCGATGTTTAAAAAATGTTTACAAGGCGGAATAACCTTTGATAATAATTTATTCGTATAGAACTCGAGCGAAATATGTCAAAAATGCTCAAAATTATCGAGTCTACACGTTTCTGTGAAGTTCGAATATTCTAACCAGTGTAAAAATTATTAATTGTTGATATTTTGTCTTGAAACATCTTATATATAATAATCAATTTAGCTTAAAAAAACCGAGAACACTTGTCAAATGTCATAATATTCATTGGCTGATTCTTTAAAGGAAGTTACGCTGGAATGTGAAGTTAGCATGGCATTTCTTTATTTTTTTAAAAATCTCAGAATCTTTTGTTATTTTTGAAAGAACAATAACATAGACAATGGAAAGTACGTACAACCGGAACAATCATTATTTTCTGAAAATTAATAAAATGTCGTGCTAACTTCACACTAATCAACAGGCAACGATATGATATATGCCAATTTGAAACAATTGATGATTATAGGTCGGATAGTATACGTTCACGCCAAAATTACAAGTGGTATAATTTCAGATCAGGTCATCAAAAGTCGAAACCTGTCCTAAAGATTTCGACCAAGTCAACTCTCAAGTATTTATACTAAATAAACAAAATTGTTTGTAACTTTGCTATTCGTAACTTTTTCTTTTTGATAATAATTTTTATTTTAATAAAATAAATACTTTCTGAGATATTTTAGAAAAACTGCATTTTGAATCAGTTTTTCTAAAAGGTGGAAAATTTTCCAAATCCGCGGGCGTCAGGATTTTAGTATGTATTATAATATAATGCGCCACTTTAAACAATTTTTCCGCAGAAAAATCTTTAACAATTTTGCTTTAAAAACGTAAAAAAAAATTAATCTTCCTGGGCTATTATACAAAAAAGGAACAAAAGAAAGAGCCTATGAGAATAAAACTGAGACATTATAATTTTGTAATAAAATCTTCCAAAACATATTTTTTTGTGCAAAATTCATCTTCCAAAATTCATCATCCATTATTATTGTCCTATTATTTAATCTATTATTATTTAATCCATATTATTTAATCCATATTATTTAATCTATCCATATTATCTAACCTATTATATATTATAATTTTACTGTTCTATTTAAGATCATTTTTTACTTATTTTCATTTTTTACTTATTTTAAAATGCAATAATTCTTTATGTCTCGCTCCTTATATTGTATTTCATAATTTGAATTTCATAATTTATATCCAACTCTTGTAAAATCTTTAAATATATTATATCATGTACTCGTAAAAAACGTGAAAAAATGTATTTGCTTGATTGTAGCTATTAAAGTAAAAGAAAATATATTAAACTATTTATAAATTATCAAATTAGATTTTGAAATTATATAAGGTCTCCTAAAATAAAAATTTTTGTAAACAAAATCTGCATAGCAGTGATTTAAAATCAATTGAATGTTATAAATAGAAGAGCAATATATATATATATATATATATATATATATATATATATATATATAGAAAAGAGAAAGAAGCAGAATGTATTCGCACAGCATACAGGATGGGTAGGTCGTATTGAATTTCAAGCAGTTAACGAAATAACACTCACGCCCCTGGCCCTTCGATCTCCCTTCCGTCTCTCTCGCCACCGGCCGTTCCCCCCAGCATTGTCCCAGACTCAGTGACCTGTGAAGCAGCCGATCGAAACTATTAGATCGGATTTCATTGTCACGCCGTTCCTCAAAACCTGTGCCCAACCCTGCGGCAATCAGGTGCGGCACGTACGCATGGCTATCGCGCGTGGAACAAAGTTCTCATCCTAATATTAGTCCTAATATTAGGAAGGAAACATAAATCCAAATCACTCGCACTTGCGTCGTAACCCTCCTCCCCCCCCCCACCTTCCTCCCTCCCTTTACACAATCGTGAGCTTGTTTGCAACAAATTCTGTTGTCGAAATAAAAGCTACTAAAAATTCATTATATTGATTTGAGAATACAAAATTGTATCATTAATGTAACTACATCTTAAATATTATATTTATATAAGATGTAAATTTCTGAATAATATACAAATTTAATTAAAAAGATACGTAAATCCAATAACGAAAGAAAAATTTTAAAAAATTATCTAAATGACTGACTATGAGCTCTAATACAAACACTAATTTATATATCTTTATATGTAACGCTGATGTGAAGATTGTGAAATACTGTTTTTTTTACTAACGTCGTGTGAACTATGAGTCATTTATGCCAGTAATATATTTCTCCTAATAAATCAATTGGAAAAAAATTTTTTTTTATTATTTTACATCTTTATTCTAAACGTTTTTAAATTGAAATATTATATTGTATTTTTTATGTAGCAAAATACAGAGGGAAACAGAAATTTTTTTACGTTAAAGAATCATAATTTTACAATGCGTTAAAAAAAAAAATCTTCCTAGATTCACACTCTTGAGGGAATCTTCCTAGATTCACACTCTTGAGGAATGACAAAAATAAAACTTATGCGTTGTCTTGATTCAATTATGCCTTGATATTCATTACGTTATATTCATCTCCAGTATTAAAACTATCGCAACAGTGTTTTCTATCTACATCTCACACTTTCTATCTATGTTAAATGAAAAGGATTGTCTATATGTCCTACATTATGTTCAATAACCATGACATTTTTTCACTTGTGCAGCTTTAGCATACATAGGTCTTCTCTGATACCACGCACACGTAACATTTGTCGACATTTTTCTTCAGAAATATGAGAAATAAAGTTATAAAATTGCCGGTCACCACTGACGAGTTAAATGAACATTTAAGTCACGATCTTTCTGAACGAGAAACTTAACGAAAACGAAACAGAAACGATTTTTCAGAAAAAATTCCTTTAAAAACTCGCAATCGACCAGTTATAAAATGAGTTTCATGATATTGTTTTCAAATTTCATATTTATTCTTTGAGAAAGATATCGATAAATTCAATTACATTCATTTTTTAAAAGTGAAATTCATCTTGTGAAAGTCATTCATGAAAGATTGAACTTAGAGTGTATTTTTCGGGTAAAAATATAATTCTGATTTACTTTGTACATTCAATGCACAAATTAACTGCTCTTATAAACATTTAAATCTAACAATACGAGTAAGTCGAATGATTATAGCCGCATCCTCGACTATCATCTTTCATGTCCACGTTTCCTATGCGGAAGCGGTTGAAAAAGAATAGTGTGGTGACATCAGGATACCACAGGAAACAATCGTAGACGTGGAATGATGGGCCAGTCGGCTCTCTTTTGCTCACGCGCACCCAGTTGTGCGAGAAATCGATATCGCGTCTGCGCATCGATACAACTCCAAGGCCGTCTACAGGTTGACGTCGAGAGGAAACCATCTCCCCTTATGCAACCTTTAAATTCTCTCTAAATCTTAAGGCAATTTTCAGAGAAACAGGAAATTTTATACTTTTTTTATATCTTGTACAGAACTGTCAACTACTAAAAATTTACTTGATGAAAGTATTAAAAAAAATATAAATCCATCTCCTCTGTCGATACTCTCACGTCATAACAGACCATTTTAGACATCCCTAGAGATATCCTTGGGGAAATCCGATCGTACCTTTCTCGTTTCTCGACGTTTCATTATCACTTAATAAAAGAGATAGAGAATTAGATATTTTTCCAAGCAAAATCGCAATATATTAAGTTCACAATTTTTTCCAAGCATTATCTAATGATACGAACGATTAAACTTACTTATCAACATGAGATCATCAAATTATTAACATGGAGACAAGAAAATTAAAATTTGCAAACAATAATATCATGTATAAATATAATAAGTTAACAGAAAGAATATTATTTAATCTTAAAAAATATATAGTTGCAAGAAATTTTCCTGCATTTGCTATATATCTATTATTTCTAGCAATATCTAACCATCTTCATCTATACTCTACAACAAAAATATGAATAAAGAATCTTTATTTTAAAAATATAAATCTTTGAATTTTCTATAAAAATACATGAGAAGCTGTTTATTTTTAATAACATTTATATTCAACAAAAAATAAGAAACACTTTCGAACACGCTTAAAATTGTATAATTTTCAGATAATTCGGTAATTCGGTGAAAAAAATCATCGCAGACAAAAAAAAAAACAAAAAAAGATTTAAAAGCTTGACATCTCTACTTTTAAAATCAGTAATTGATATTTCGATCTGACTGATTTTTTGAAGGCTATATGGATCTGTCAAATTTGTCAAACGGATATCTGCGTCAAATCTAAAAACTTTGTACAAAATTTACAACGTTTACCTTAGTGTGAATTAAAAATCGCATACAAATGCGGTTTACAGCAATCAAAAGAGTGAAGCTTTATCTTTAATTTGCTTTTCATTGAACATTGTACGATTTTTTTTTTCACCGAGTTATCCAACATTAAAGCAAAAGTGACGTTTTTGCTTTAATGTTCAATAACTCGGTGAAGCCAATGATTCGAAAGCATGTTCGCCAGAAAAAGCCTGCTTTTCCATCATGATTCCTCAGGATATTGCTTAGATGACATTCTGATAGTCCATCAAACTGCAACCGGGTCAATCTATATACCGGGTAATTCGAATAACCTGAATGACTATGTCATTGTAGAGTGAAAAACGTGTTGTGACATAACATGATTGCGTTTTTAATTAAGTAGTTTTTTCCGAAAATTACGCTGAATAAAAATGATATCGTCGAAATAATCTCATCCGTGAGTATCGAGGGGTATTCACGAATGAGATTATTTCGACGATACGATTTTTATTCAACAGATGGTATGTCCAGAGATAATTTCTGAGGATTCCGAAATCATAAAAAAAAAATAAATGGAATGATTTTATCAAATGCCGCATAATTTTTCATTAGTTGATTTATATCTAATTGAAATAATTTGATTGTTTGTCGCATTTAGCACTATTCCTAAATTAAAGAGATGAAGAAAGAAGAGAAAGAAGTTCAATCATATATCGCTAAATGCACGACAAACAATTACGCAATGCGCTGACGTAATGTAGAGATGCAAATTCGCGCACAAATTATAACGATCCTTGAGTTTCATTATGAGATTTACTGTATAACTAAAACGCAAATACTGGAGCGACTTATGTTATGATCGATAGGAATGCAGAACTATCACAAAATAAAAAGATTATATATTGTTGGCTAAAATAAATAGTGTATTGATTGTACCGAGCACAAAATATTTGTGTAAGAAAAACTATTTAGGATTGGTGAGCTAAACGTAACCTCTTAGCATCTAAATATGACATAAACTCTACTTTCTTCCTCTTTCTCTTCTTCTCTCTTCTCTCTCTCTTTATCTCTCTCTTTTTATTTTTATAAAATTATATGTATCGCTTATGTGCCTATTCTGTTATTCTTCCGAATTATTTTCAAACGTATTGTTCACAAAACATCTTACTGTATGCGGCTATTGTTTAGTTCGTCAAGTGACTCTCCGCAGCACTTCACTTCTCATCGGCCGAACAACACGTTCATGACGAACAGACTGAGCTTGAAATCGATAATTTAAGTGGATGTTAAGAAAGAATTAAGAAGCCACGTAGGTTTGTATCAATTTCAAAATAGATTCCGTGTCGCAGTGCACAATGCGCGTAAGATGTAGTACAGACAGAATAATAATAGACAGATTCCGTTGGTCTTGTCAGCCTTTTATAAGAGCTTTTCAAACAGAATCGTATCCTTTATAACCGAGTACGAGTGACTTTATGATACAGTACGTTCTTTGTTTGCGTATTGTTTACTTGTGTAAAGAGCACTATATTCCCATTATTATAATAGAAAAAGTCTGATTGTATTAATTAGAATTTTGCTTGAAATGAACAAATCAGAATTTTCTAGTTAAATCTGTTGTAATTCTAATTGAGAATTCTGATTGATATAATCAGAATTTTATATTCGTTAATTTTCAATCATAGGAATTTTTCTCGGTATGTACCAAGTACATTAATAGCTCATGTGATTAGAAAAATACCATGTTACAAATATATAATTCACAATATCACAAAATTTCACTTCATTGAAATTATTATATTTAAAATCGATAAGCAATTTAAAATTTCATTATTCAACTTTCTAAGTAAGTAGAAATGCGATGAGAATCAATATAAGCAGAACTATTAATTAGTCTAAAATAACCCCATCAAATCGAAATGGCTCCGCCGAGAAAGGCATTCACCACTTTCGAGAAATGTCAGCGGCTACGAACGCCGTATAAACGTGAAAATGTCAATTGAATGCTAAGAATATTTTAATTCCCAATATTTTTCTCGATTCCGTATTATAAGGTTCTACCTGAATGACCGATTAACATTTCAGTCGCGCGATTTAACATTCGACACTCTTATCGCTTTAATTTCGCAAATAACGGCTCTATGTAATTGCTAAAGTGTAGTTTAATTAATTTTTAATTAAAGACTCGTTCGAGAGCTGGTTACTGATTAATGTTAATACATTCTCCGAGTTATTTTTTTCGGTTATTCTATAATTCCACGTCGCATTGGAATAAAGCAAGTGATACCGTTTATTTACAAATTTTATTTACAATTTACACTTACGTGAAAAGTATAATATTCGAATTGATGATTCATGATTCAACTTCAATGCTCTATTAGCGTATCAGAAAAAATTTTCACATGGCTCACCAGCTAAATTAGCTGGATATTGACGAGATATGGAATGCGATAAACAGAATGGAAGGTAAAAGTAAATGAGACAGAGAGAAAAAACGAAAAGTAGGAGATAGAGCAGAGAACGATTGCCAGACGTCGCGGCGTCAGCGTTGTAGTAATGGCTCTCTAGATATATAAGCACCACGATGGACCGTTTGCACTCCCTTGTGCGTTCAGGAGAGAAGAAAAAATCGAGAACAGAAAATATAGTTCCATTAATTAACGTTTTATGGAATAATCTGCGATTATAATCAGAGTAATGCATATATCTCTTTCTTATTAATAAGGAAAAAAATAATATTTTTAATTAAAACACTTTTAAAGATGTTCATTAACATCTAAGGTCACTTTTAAAGATGTTCATTAGCATCAGTATTATTAAATTGCTCGTCAATTAAATTTGTAATATTACTCCAGCTTCAGTTTAGAATTGAGTTTTAAGGTTGACTTAATCGATTGAAATAATCGGTACGCCGTTTGCTTGAACTAGAAATTGTAAAAATATTATTAAGCACCAAGACTCGCTTTGATGAAATATTGCTTTCTTTGCTTATTTCCGTTGAACATTTCTCAATCAATTTTCATTTAATATTGTTTTTCAATTAATATTAATTATATTAATATAATAAGTTTAAGTCAAATTTTATAATAAGCAACAATAAAATAAAACAAGAGACAACAATCAATATATTTACTACGCCAACTACACGTAACGTTTTTTAATTTTCGAAGACCATTTTTCAAAGATTAACGAACTACTCGATAAACTATAAATTTTAATTCTATTCCAAAGAGTTTAAAGACTATAACGGTCGAAGATGAATTTTAGATGCTTAATAAATTGTTCTTAATAAATCGATCTTAATAAACCATTTATTACTGCTTATTAAAAAATATAGTTTGAGCTTCTGCCTCACTGAAGTATACGCCATTGCTCACTGGGTAGGAAGAAGGAAGCGGCTGAACTGTTTCGCATTGAACGCATCCCAGGAGGAAGGTTGGATTGCGCTCGGAATGCTGGGGGTCGTCACAAGGGAAACAAAACGAGGGGAGAATCCGTCGGAGAACGCGAACTGGGAAACGTGGAAATTGGACGTGCGCACGTTCACGTCATCTTCCTACCATTATATCGATTCGCGATCGCGACATAGTCGCCAATGACCAACGTACGTCAAATGACTGGACACGTTCGACCATCTGCTCGCTTGCAAAATAAGCAGGGAGGGTGAGGAATGATTCATACCCTCGACTATAATTCGGGCCGTTCATATCAAGTCGCGATTGTATAGCGTTACGTAGCATCATTTGAAATTAATAGTAATAAGCAAATATATAAATTGTCTTAGAAAACGAAACTAATGGAGCGAAACGATAAATAATTTTTATTAGTAATTTAAAGATTCAGATATGTATTATGTATTTTTTACTTTTGCTCTGCACAACTTCCTCATGTTTCATAGTATTATAAGAAAATTGATCGAAAAATAATCGACATAAGTAAGTAAAAATCATATTCTTGGTTCAAGCTAATCTTGATATCCATAATGATATTTTTGCGTGAATTTTACAATTTGCGATTCCTGTAAATTGCGTGCCAAATACTTGTCGGCCAAATATTGAAACACTCTAGTTCTAAATTGGAGTTGGAATAGTATTATAAATTAAATTAATAAACAATTTTACAACAAATTTTGATGCTAATAAGATATCTTAAAACACTATAAAGAATTTTTTGCAGAAAATATCAATTCAACCAGAGTTCAACTTTCCTATATTTATGCAGTCGTTTTTATCAATTCAATCATTGCAAAGCTTAAGGTTTCTAATTTTTAACATCAGATATTCTAGTAAAAAGATAAAAATTAGGACAAGTACAAAATCGTGTAATAAAGCCTGCCAGATAGCAGCAGATTTCATTAATCGTAAATTAGGTATGCAAGTAACTGAGCTTTAAATTTCCATGTAGTGTTCTCGGCTTGCACTTCGCACACAAACTAATCAGTATTACTATTGAGATTGCGGAGTAGCAGCATGATATTGCAGAAAGCGATTGCTGATTGTAGTACGACAAGTAGCAGTAAAAAGGTATTAATTTATCGTGATTGCCATTGTTATTTGTACAAAGGAACTTCCAAGAGGACTATGCACCGCTTATGGCAATGCAAGCAGTAACCCTAGAAAGTGTCAGAGCTGTATGGAACGAAATTTCGATAGTCCTGGCAATTTTTGCAGTGTATTTCCTTCTTTTGACTATGATACATACATTTAAATTTATGCACCGTGAGTTACTTTATTTTAAAGAAAAGATGGAAAAAAATAAATTTATAATTTTATATTAAAAGGGAAAATGTATTAAATTGTGAATCTTCTTCAAAGAGTGGCTTCAAAATGTGTTAATAATATTTTATTCAAAAGACAGAGATGTAATAATATTTAATAATTATTTTTTAAAGGAATTATTTCAAATAATAAAGAAGTAAATATGATTCGCATTATATCTAATTTCAAAATTGGTAGTAATAGCCAATCATCTAATCTAGCTTTCAATTGATGAAATTGATGACAATAAATTGATGACTGTATATCGAATCCTCTGTCTTTAAATAGAACTTATTAAAATAAAAAATACTATAATAACTATAATTTAAATTTTTAAAAACGATAATTTAAAAGTCGAAATGTTAATAAGCCTTTGAAATTAATAAGATTTCCGAAATGTAAATTACGCTTTAAAGATTCGATGACACAAATTCTTACTTTTCACTTAACTTTATGCGGAGTTTATTTTGTAATGAGAATTTAATTCTCGTGGCTCAATCAATATAATCGAAAAGTGGCAATCAAATGGCCCCTCGCCAAATTTCTTTCTGACTTAATCCGCTCCTGATTCAAGTAGTGTATTCGCAGCAACGAGCGCTTTGTTCCGCATTCCCCTATTTGCAAACGCGGCACAGTTGCGGTAGCAGCCCCATAATATTGTTCGCGTGATGAACACGCGACATGTGCGACTCGTTACACGTTACATGCTTGATTGCCTTATCTCTCGTTGCATACGTAGCACACGCACGTCCATCAAATGTGAAGAACAGCTGTGATAACAGCTTCTTTCATGTTGCATTCTTAATAGAAGTAACTTTCAGCCTTTTTTTCTATTTTCATCTTGTTCCCTGTTTTCAGCTATTTCTCTATTTCTCGTATATAACAATTTAAAATAGAATTCACTTTGCCAGAAATATAAGTTTTATCGATTAAGATAAGAAGAATATAGAAATTAAAGAAAACGTAAGAAAATGTAAAAGAATCAAAGAAATAATATGGCAAATACTAGTTGATTTAATAGATAATCTTAAATGATAATAAATTCTCGTTGATTTTTTTTTAATAATCAGAGAAATTAGCTGATTTTTTAAATGGTAGATGAAATTGTCACAAAAATCAGTTTTATTTATCTAAGAATAAATTATTTAAAAAGATATTATAATAGAAATCAATTAAATAATTTGTGTTTAAATCCATACAAAGATGGCTTGATTTTTTCATGAGACATTTATCATTCGTATCATATATTTCTTGATATCTATATCAAACATATATATCCATTTATGAAACTCTCTTGAGACATTGCCCAATTATCTTAAAATTCAAGCATGCACGTTTAGAGACGATTGCAAAAATCCCCAAAAAAGAGAAAAACAGTGAGATGAAAGAGAAATTATTTCCCTCAGGATTATTGACGAAACGCGATATCGGGGAAATCTCGTTTTATGTAACGACTTTCTTTACGACTAACGATGTAACTTCGATAACTAAATTCGCGAAATAAATCCAACGACAAATAGAGTTTGTTGTTGTAGCTTGAAAAATGTGAGATTTCTTCAGCACTATCAAAGATTCATTTTATTCAACTCGTCGTAAAATGAGTGATGTCGCAACAATCCTTTCGGAGAAAGTCTGCGAATTGTTGAATATAGAACGAACGATGTAATCACGATGTAATCACGACAGACGATATATTCTTACGTATTATGAAAATCAATACAAATATTGTATAAGAACCTTGTATAAGAACCTAAAAAAAAAATGGAACATTTTGTACAATATTCAGTCTATACGAACGTGTATATTTGTATGTGAAATACATTGATGTATAAGAAAAATTATATGGTTGCTCTTTTTGTTCTATAATAGACAGTATTATACAATAAATTACTCTCCGTTTTGCTTACGTAGATCTATTATGCGTATTCATTTCTCGGTTCAGTTCTTGAATTCGATTTACGTAACATTGTATATGAGATTTCGTTCAGACTATAGTGTCGCATTACGTCTGTGAGACGGCATTCTGTTCACGCGATTTATCATTTAATTAATTTCGCGAAACGCAAGATCAGCCATCTCACGATTAGCCATCTCAATTCTACATTACTTCTACGTCTTTCTTATCGAAAAAAAAGTGGAAATATTCCGGAATTAATACTTTATAAGAAACGTTAAAGTATTATTATTCTCGCAAAGAAAACAAAACGTTCCTTTTACATCGAGGGAAAAAATTGTTCATTTGACCAAATTAATTTAGTACGTCTTTATTTTTGTTGTTAAAGAATGTATGCATTTAAATCAAATATAATATGTTTACATATTATAATATAATATAATATATTACATATATTCTTCATGAAAAGAAATTAAAGCGAGCTTAATTGATTTAATCAAATGAACAAATATTTTTCTAAGTGTATCGATTGCACAAAGCATAACAATACTTAGCATGCAAGCAACTTTATAAAGGAACGCTTTCAATGAGTTACTTCCGATCCCCGTATTCTCTTCGTATGTCGAGTCAAGGGTCAATAACATTACATAAGTCGTCGAGAAAAAATCGTAAGCACATGGCAGACGTAATCTATCGCTTGTTTTCACAACAATGTACAATCACAGTAAAAACGTCAACTGTTCGTCGTTGCAATTTGCCGTTACATCACTGATATAGTGATTTCACCATACAATGGTATTGTTCAGGAAACACTGTGAAAGTGGAGACTTCTTGCGTCATTCATAACATGTGATGCGACGGTGAGATCGGGTCGACAAAAATTTTAATGCAATAAAAAGTAGTTTAACGTTACTGCAAGACATGTGGGAACACGTTACGTGACGAGTCGTTGAAGAACTAGCTTTACAGTTACACTCCCTGCTCTATTATAATTTAACTTTAATCATCAAACAAAATTTTATTTTAACCTAACAAGTTATTATAGAAGAAAAACTAAAGTTTATTTGATATCTTGAAATATTTGGAATCTTTGTCATAAAAGAACATATTTACCGAATCGAAATTAATAAATTAATAAATTCGGAAAGAGAGAGAAAGAGAGAGAGAGAGAGAGAGAGAGAGAGAGCGCTTACTGCGTGCATTTAAAATGTTATAACAGAAGTTACCAGTGTTCCTTTATGTGCGATTTCACACCCTCTCCATTGCATCGTAAAAAAAGTGACCACCTGTGCATCCCTCTTCGCATTCCGAGCATTGTAAACAAAGTGAGGGTTACGTTTGAAAGGTTTTTATGTGACACGCGACGCGAGTTAGTGAAGAAAAGATGTTGTACTCTCAAGTGATGTTATACATTGAGTGTTATTAGTTAGAAGAATAAGTCCGATTATTTGCAAATACACTGAGAAAAAAATATAGTTAATTTTAATAAATATTTAGTTCAATACTGCCAATTGAAACATGTACTTACAGTAAGTAAATATTTGTTCAATAAAAAAAATGGTTGTTAAAAATTAAATTAACATTTCTTTTATCAAATAAATATATCTTTATGTTTAATAAATATTTAGTTGGCAGTATTCAAATAAATATTTATTAAAATTGACTATATTTTTTTTCAGTGTAATTTTTTCAGTGTAATATTTATGTTAACAAGTTAAAAAAAGATTTTTATCTATGAAATTTAATAACGAGTTACACACAGTTAATATGGAATTTCTTTAAATGTTTCTCTTATGCAAATTCGATATTCGCGAGTTTACTTGACTTTTATAAACAAAAATGGAAAATATCGCTTTTACTATTCGATCGATTGCATGCTCTTATTTACTATCAATTTCTATCAGCCAGCACATAGTACTTCTAAGAGACATATCCTAAACAATTTCCAGGACATTCCCAGGACGTTTTCAAGATATCCTTTGGATAAAAGTATGCTGTATGGATATTTATATCAACATTAATACGCGCATCTAAAAATGAATCCTAGACTAATTGCCATTGTGGATAAAAACAAGGTTTTCTCCAGACGACGATATTTGAAAATATCGATACCAGGCGCCAGGACATTTGTCTCTCGACATGATCAACGATCTCGATCACACACCAGGGCAAAAGAGCGATAATGAGAAAAGTGAAAACTGACAAGTACCTGCGTCCGAAACGACAATGATGTCGGCACCGCGGAACAGCTGATCGACTCAATCGGTGGGTGTCGGCCTCGCCTAACCTCTCCTCCCGACGCCCTGCTGCTACTGCTGCAGCTGCACTTTCTCACGCATCCGATGCACTCCTGACCGACGGGGAGGAAAGCCTCGACGATGCGATTTCGGCGCGCACTGATCAATCCATCCGCGATCGCGAGATTTCACTTGTAATGTTTTTGCCGTGATTCTCTTTGATTCAAAACACTACAGGTTCCTGGATTGACAGACCCTCTCGGGCGGCAGAAACGCTCACCGTATTATTCTAGTTCGGAATTTCCAACGATCGCTAGAAAATGTATCCCAGGAGTATCCCACTCTTCGCACCGCATTGTAGTATCATGAAATCCGGAGTAATTGCTTTCATAACGAATATTTGCGCAATGTTACACGATCTTCGTTCCAGGTGTCTTCGGTGACGTTGCGAATAACATCCGTAGTCAATAACTTCCGTCCAGGACGTAACGTCGCGATCGAGTGCGTCGCTTTATTGACAACACACATATCCGCGCGGTGTCGCGACGCTGCATTCGTTGCAGGACGTCGCTTCGATAACGGCTATTATTTGTCGACAGATCGTGTAGTCGCGAAGTAACATCGCTCCCAGCGGGTACATCTTAACGATGACATAAGGCATATATACGCTGTGACGCAGGACGCGATTGAAAATCGAATTTATACGACGTACTTGATGGCAAGTGCCGAGCGCAAATCCTGGGGCTCGAGCGTAGAATCCTCGATGCAGGAACGTCACGATCGAGTTCATATTGTTCCCCTACCCTCTCGCCGTATCACTGCCCTGAAGTCGACCGTGACGCGCGATGCGTCGCTCGAATACGATGCACTTGCGACTACCAGCGACTACTGGCGACTAGGCGCGCGAGGGGGAAAGAGAGCCCTGCAACCCTGTCGATTAATCCGCACAGCGGAGTAAGCTGGCCCCGCTCTATTTACCGTTGGCGCGAAGAAAGCGGGGGCGACTTTGCTCGAAGCCGGACTGACTTGGAGTTCGTCAGTTCGGACGAGCCGGACCGAGCGAGCACGAAGACGAGACGGACTGTGCATCCGCTCGCGGCTCGCGCGTATATCCGCGACGTAATCCCATACGCGGTAAAGAGAAGACTGATACTTTCTGACACTGAAAGTGCCGTTCGGCATAGTCAGAGTTCGGACTGTATACGCGATGCGCGCATGCGCCCGGTTGTCATCTCGCGCCTCACTTCATACTGATAGTGCTTCATAGGCATTAGGAACGATTTACTCTATTTACTGTATATACAAATCTGTTTCTAATTGTAAAAATAATATATTCATTTCTAATCTCATTTTATATATATATATATATATATATATATATATACTCAATAATATATTTATTTATAATCACATTACTCGCAAGATAAATTATAATTTTGTTTCATTATTTGGTTTGATAATTTATCTTCCTATTTTATTCTTTCTTTTTTCTATATTTCCTACATCTTTTACTTTTTGATTTTTTATTCTTTTCTACATTTTGTATATTTTTTCAGGCGACATATATAAATAATAAGAATCTTATATTGGAACCGAACATGTGAATACACACAATCAATAGAAAATAGAATATAACAGTTAAAGTTGGATTTGTACGTAGTGCTCTATTAAATATTTGAGCACTAAAAATCCAGCTTCAATCGTTATAAACTTTATCTTTTATTGTTTATATTTTTTATTTTATAAAAAGAGTACGTCCATGCTCACTCTAATATTGTTTTATTGTTCATTCTTATCAATAAGATAAGACGAATTCTACAATTAATAATGAAACATTTCTTAAACGATGATAAATATTGAGAAAAATTAAATCTTTTATAATGTACAAATAATATATAATAAATAAATATACGAATAAATTTTTTAGGCTTCCACGAGTATTTTCCATAAAGAAGTTATTCTATTCTATTCTAGCTATGAAGACACGGAGATAAAACCCGCGAAAGGCATATAGTCTTTTTATATAAATAAATTTCGTGGCTCAATTTTAAAAATTGTATAATTTTCATCAAAATTTTCATTTTATTGTTTCCGGAAATCCGGATATAATTCAAGAGAATTTTTGAAATTAATTAAAAATTTATAATAGACTACTACTAAACTTAGAGACATGGCAGACGAATTCAACGAAAGTTATAAGAAAGAATTTTTATAAATATTATTTCAATTTTTGTAAAATTGAATAACGGTTTAATTTTCACAAATTCACTAATCTTCACTTGATTTTAATTGAAAAACATACGATAAGGTACAGTAATGATTGCATCATGTAATAAAAACATGATACGATTAATAGACTCTAATATTTATCACCGAATGTAACATAGAAATAGATTCAGCATTTAACAAATATTTAATGTGACATTTGCGAATGCATTTCATAGAAATCGAAATAAAATATTCTATTTTTGAAAGTTCTACTTATCGTTAGTAATTATTCCGAATTTCACAAATATTTAGTCAAATTTAGTCAAATGTACACAATAAAAAATATTTTGTATCTATGTATTGAATCCTCAATTCGAATCAATTTATATTAATTTTGTGTTGAATTTTTAACATTAAAATTTAACATAATAGAGAAAAATTGCAGATACATACAAGTCTCTTAAAGAAACACTCCCTTATTTCTCGAAAACTAAACATTTCACTTTATTAATACCAAAATTGGATAAATTAATGTTTTTTTAAACTCTAAATTAAGTTAAAATTAATAGCTTATAAAATTTAGTTAAATTATAAATTGAATGAACAAAAAATTAATTCACAGTTAAAGTTACGTTAAGATTGAATTTAAGTTAAATAAAAAATTAATTTCGAAAAAACATTTTTATTATATTAAGACATTTTAATTTGTTTTAAATAAGATTACTTTAATTAATAAAGATTAAATAATAAAATAATTATAATATAATTATAAGTCTTTATACTTTATTTGTAAATTATGTGAAATAAACAAAAACGCAATCTTTTGTAATAACAAAGATAGTTTTTTATACAATAAAAAACTGAATTTTAGTATTTTTACATAGATATTTTGATATTTATAAAAAAAATATAAGTAATCTTGTATCTCCTCTTTGTGTTAGCCATCACTCACCGACTTGTTGATGTGATATGTGAAGTTAGAGAAGATAAGGAGAGAAGGCATAACAAAATTTTCATTATTATTTTTACACCACGACATCTTTATAGATTTCTTTATAGAATTTCAATATTAAGATCATAACATAGAATTATAATATAGAATAATAAATAACGAAATTCTTCTAATAATAAATTCTTATAAATATTTTTGTTTAACTTGTTGAGATACTTGAAGCAAATGTTCAAAAAACTTTGAATATTATTTCTTATAATTCATTCATTAATGAATCAATATCCAAAGTCTCAGCAACTTGGAATGCATATACAATATAGATACTGAATTTAACTTGATGCATCATAGAATGCAAATACATTTTCAACTTTCTCATGGCACTTTGATAACAAAATACTAGATGCAAAAACACATCGAATGAGCCTAACTTTATCAAAATTAAAATGGAAAAGGGCGTTCTAAATAATTACTACGAAATTTATACCCTAAGATATTATTAATTTATTTCAATTCAGTTCCCGGATTCTAAGAGCCTAAACACAAAAATGGCCGTAACTGAATCATGAACGTAAACCATAGTTATATAGATTGCTCAAAACATTGTGCATTGACCTATGATTACAGCTGTATTCCGTTTCATGCATGATGCACATGGAGAGCATAGAAATCGTTCCGTTTCACTTCATATACTTATCATCAGATCATGCACTTCTCTTTTTCTTATTATTTATTGGCTTTTGTCTTCACAGAATAAAGAGGCAATACGGTCACAAAAGTTCGTTAAATAACTTTTAAGCTTTATATATACTTAACAGATCATACGCGCATGGTCTATACGACAGTGTAATGCTCGTATCACACTAGTGATTGGAGAGTGGATTTAAAAGAAAGAATGATTCAATAGAAAGTTACTAATTAGTACCCGTATCAAGTACTTAATGTAAACAAAGTACCTACTTAATGTAAGTCAATATTAGTATAAGGCAAATCAACTTTTGAAAATGATTCATTTGTGTAGAATTCGAATGGAACAAGTCAAAATTATCAGCACGTTTCTATGGAGTACGGATGTTTAAAACTGTATAAAAAAATATTGTTTTGTCCTAAAATGTTGATATATATAACGTTGAATCTAATTTAAATTTAACGGGAACATATAATAGATATCGTAATGTTTAGTGGTATGAGCATAAAAGTTGCTTTCCATATACACAAGCGAAACAATCTGAAGTGAGCTGAGTATTCAGATTATAATGATGTCATTATTTGCTTACTTTGGTAAAAAAACTATCACATGACAACACAGATTCACAAGGTTACTGAATATCATAAACTCATTTTAAAAGCGAGAGTTTATGATACTCGATAAAGCACACGGTCTCAATCTTGTGCAGATTGTAGGTAAAAATTCAGTTGAATCTCACTTATCAGAATGTAAAAGAAACGCGCATTTAACCGACAATGAATCACAAGTGAGAATTAAAGAATCTAAGAATAGATGTAAATGGAAAGCAACTATTGATGGTCATAATTGAGTCGCGAAACATGAGTCATAGGATGCGTTCTACTTCATGTATGGATCGCATGAAACTCAATGCATCACATGAGCGCATTGGCTCATTCCGTTTTTGCATGCGCATGAAAAAACGGAACAGATAGTCATTGCGGCTTATGCGTGCTCATGAGTGCTTGCTGTTTCTGTACTCCATAGAAACGTGCAGATAATTTTTGGAATTTTTGATAATTCTGACTTGTTCCATTCGAATTCTACACAAATGAATCATTTTCAAAAGTTGATTTGTCTTATATTTTGTTTGCCTTACATTGACTTATGTTTACCCATATCAAGCACTTGATAT
>Ga0157364_1000610_pt1 | contig 25815 bp, 32 predicted proteins | sample AttsexASBM2_FD_111476 | JGI IMG/M metagenome (GOLD analysis project Ga0157364, IMG submission 111476) | Fungus gardens microbial communities from leaf cutter ant in Ribeirão Preto, State of São Paulo, Brazil - Atta sexdens ASBM2 | ecosystem: Host-associated > Fungi > Mycelium > Unclassified ... | reverse complement strand
TTAGGGTCTATCAGTCACACTGTCACATCAGTCACAAATTGATAGCGAAGTCACAAGACTGATCACGAGACTTGGAAAACAGAGTAGAAGATTCTGGAACAAAGTGACATCATACAGCATGGACAACACATGCTGGCCTCATGTTATACTCATAGTCATTTAGGGTAGGGTGCACAGTAGTTAGCATGGACCATGGGTAATAGTATATAAGGTAGACTACTTTGTATTAGGAACTCTATCGAGTTCTCTTATATCACTCCAATACAAGAGTTGTTTTTTGACTTAACACCTTGAGTCTTGATTCATAACAACTTAGGTCTAACACAGGAGCAAGCACAGAAGTGGCAAAGCCACAAGTGTTTAATAGGATGACAGGAAAAGTTTCAGAGTTTGTTACAGTATGCAAGCTATTTTTAAGAATAAAAATGAGAAGACATGTAGTGGAAAAACAGATTTAGTGGATATTTTCTTACATGCAAGGAGGATTAGCAAAAATTTGGAAGAAGAATGTGTTGGAGGATTTGGAGCCAGAAAATTTAGAGTATGAAATAGCAGAGAAATTTTTGGCAGATTTAAAGAGAGAATTTGGAGAAGAAAATGAGAAAGCAGTGAAAGTAGCAGAATTAAGGAAGTTAGAACAAGGAGAGAGGACAATGAAAGAATTTGTGTAAGAGTTCAGGAGGGTAGTTAGAGAGAATGGCTATGAAGGGAAGCTATTGGTGGAAGAATTCAAGAGAGAAATGAGCAAAGTGATAAGGAGAAAGTTGATAGAGACAAAAAGGCCTCCAATCAGTATTGAAAAGTGGTATGAATGTACCACTTGCTGCAACCTTAACAATGGGGACATATTGAGGAAGGTAATGGTGAAGATTGGCTTGGAAAAATCAACATGCAAGAAGGAGTAACAGTAGAGGTACTATTAGACAGTAGTGCAATAGGATTGGTGATAAGTTTGGAGTTTGTAAAGAAGCAGGGATTTAAGCTGAATAAAATAGAAAAACTAATATATGTAAGAAATATGGACAGTTTCTTTAACAAGGAGGAGTCCATTGAGTATATATTAGAGGTAAATATTTATTATCAGAGATATAGAGAGAGGATGGAAATTGATGTAATTAAAGGATAGAAGTGGAGTGTGATTTTGGAGATGCTATGGCTGGTCTGCCATAATCTGAAAATTGATTGGAGAACAGGGGAAGTAAAGATGACAAAGTGTCTAGAGGAGTGTGGGAAGTAGTGGAGACCAAAGCAGGGAAAACCAGGATGGCAGAAAAAAAGAGAAAAAAGGAAAAGAAGGAAGGAAACAAGAAGAGAAGAAGAAAAAGAAGAAAAAACCAAAAAAAGAGAGGAAAATGAAAATAAAGAGAGTAGTGGAAGAATAGTCAATTTGGGATGAGGAAGAAGAAACAGTGAAATTGGAAGAAGAAGTAAAAAAGTTGGTACCAGAATGTTTTTATTAGTGGATTTATGTTTTAAGGAAGGAAAAAGTATATTCATTGTTAAGGAAGGAGAGGAAAGAGGTGCATAAGTTTATACAAGAACAGCTGAGGAAGGGATATATTAGACCTTCAAAGTCATTTCAAATAGCACTGGTGTTTTTTGTAGAAAAAAATAATGGAAAGAAGAGGGTAGTGTTACGACCTTAGCTGTGAGCTCAGGTTGCACTAAGGCAAAGACTTGAAAGGAGTTAAGGAATTGGTAGAATTGGTAAAGCGTAAGGATACAAGATAGTATCTACGCTATATATATGTTAACTATATGAGGAAGTAAACTATAGTCCATGAAGCAAGCAAGTTATTGTACATGAAGAAAAGGTGAGGTTAGAGCACCTACTATATGAGGTACTGACTGAGACTACTACAGCACAGCTGATCATGTCATTATTACCCTTTGCCCTACTCCATATTGCATTCTTGTGGTATCGATTGTAACAGATAGTTCAGGACTATAGGTATCTTAATGGATAGTCTATTAAAAATAACTATCCTTTGCCTTTTATCTCAGATATTATTAAAAATATAGGTACTAAGAAAGTATTTACCAAGTTGGACCTATGATGGGGTTATAATAATGTACAGATAAAAGAAGAAGATGAGTAGAAGATAATATTCATGGCTCTGAAAGAGTCATTTGAACTAACAGTGATATTCTTTGGACTTACCAATTCTCTAGTGATATTCCAAATAATAATAAATAAGATTTTACAGAACTTGATTAACACTGGGAAAGTGGCAAGTTTCATTGATGATATAATTGTAGAAACAGAGAAAGAGAAGGGACATGATGAGATAGTTGAGGAAGTAGTAAGGAGACTGGTAGAGAATGATCTGTGTGTAAAACTAGAGAAGTGTAAGTGGAAGGTGAAGGAAGTAGGATTCTCAGGTGTAGTAATTAGACTGGAGGGAATCAAGATGGAAGAGAAGAAGGTAAAGGGTGTATTGGATTGGCCAACTCCAAAAGAAGTTAAAGATGTACAAAAGTTTTTGGGACTAGCAAACTACTATTGACAGTTCATTAAAGACTTTGCAGCAATAGTTAGACTATTACATGACATAGTGAAAAAGGATCAGAAGTGGGAGTAGACAGATAGGTAGGAGAAGGCATTTCAGGGGTTAAAGAAGAGATTTATAAGAGAACTGGTGTTAGCAGTATCAGATTTAGACAAAAAAATAAGAATAGAAGTAGATGTATTGGATTATGCTATAAGAGGGGTTTTATCTATGGAGTGTGAGGATAGAAAATAAAGACCGGTGGTATTTCTCTCAAAATCTCTAAATGAGATAAAGAGGAATTATAAGATTCATGATAAGAAGATACTTGCAGTAAAAAGGGGATTGGAGAATTGGAAACATCTGTTAGAAGGTGCTAAATTCAGGTTTAAAGTCTAGACAGACCACAAGAATCTAGATTATTTAAAATATATGCTAGAAATGAAGATAGAAAAGGTGGATGAACTTGGTAGAAGACTAGACTGAGAAATAAGGACTGAAAATAATAATGACAATCAGATTTTAATTAAAGACCAATGGATTTGTAGTCCAAGTGAAGTAGTAATAGAAGGACTAGAAGTAGAAATACTAGAAAAAATAAAAATAGCCAGAAGTAAGGATGAAGAAATAGTTAGAGTAGTAGAGGAGATGAAGAAAGTAGGAGTCAAAGTGTTATAAGGAGATAAATGGAAGATAAAGTGTTGAAAGAAGAAAAAGTGTATGTGCTAAAGGATGAGGAGCTGAGAGCAGAAATAATTTGGTTACACCATAATGTACCAGCAATAGGATATGAAGATAGATGGAAGATGACAGAGTTGGTCATGAGGAATTATTGGTGGCCAGAAGTGATGAGAGATGTAGAGCAATATGTAGAAGAGTATGATATGTGTCAAAGAATGAAGAATAGAACAGAGGTACCAGCAGAAAAGCTGAAGTTAAGTAAAATACCAGAGAAATTATAGACATACCTGATAGTTGACTTTATTACAAAGTTACTGTTAGTAGCCAGGAGGAATGCAATTCTGGTAGTCTGTAATAGGTTGTCTAAGATAACACATTTTGTGGCAACAACAGAAGGGTTGGTATGGCTATTTAGGGATAACATGTGGAAGTTGCATAGGTTGTCAGAAAGTATAGTATCAGATAGAGGATCATAGTTTGTATCAGAGTTAACAAAGGAGCTGAATTAAATGTTGGAGATCAATATGAGATTGTTGATAGCATTTCATCTACAAATGAATGGTTAGATAGAACACATGAATTAGGAGTTAGAATAGTATCTTTAATTCTTTGTAGACCATAGACAAAAGGATTGACCAAAATAGCTAGCTTCAGCAGAGTTTGCAGTCAACAACAAAGTATATTTGGCAACAAAAGTATCTCTGTTTATGGTGAATTATGATAGAGAATTGAGAATGAAAGCAGATGTAAGGAAAAAAGAAAAAATAGAGAAGGCAACAAAATTTGTGGAAAGGATGAAGAAAGTATAAGAGGAAGCTAAGGTGGTATTAAGAAAAGTATAAGAAAAGATAAAGCAATAGGTAGACAGGGAAAGAAAAGAAGTTAAAGAATGGAAGAAGGAAGATAGAGTAATGTTAAGTATAAAAGACTTGGTATTCAAGGAAAGACTAGTAAGAAAACTGGTAGATCAATATATCATTCCATATCTTATTAAAGAGATAGTATTTATGAATGTAGTCAAATTATAACTGCCTACTTTAATGAAAATTTACCTGGTTGTAAATGTTAGTCAAATAGTATAGTATAAAGAGTAAGTAGAGGAACAAAAGGTAAAAGAGATGAAGCTAGTAGAAGTGCAAGAAGTTGAAGAGTAGAAGATAGAAAAAATACTAAATAAAAAAAATAAGAGAAATAATAAAGTACTTAGTGTGATGGAAGGAGTTTACAGTAAAGCATGACTCTTAAGAAAGAGAGAAGGATTTAGAAAATGTGAAAAAGATAGTGGCAAAGTTTGAGAGAAAGTTAGATGCAAAAGTAAGAAGATAAGAGAAATTATAGATAGGACAATGGAAAGTTTGAGAATGAGTATTTTAAGAAGTTGGAGAGGAACTGGTAAAAATAGAAGTTAGTTTCTCTAGAGGAGAAACCTTGAAGAAGAGTGATGTCAGAATTATGAATATTGAACTTGATTTATTTTTATTTTTACTCTTGTTTTCCATTTATTTTTTATTTTGGAACCTAGGGTTAGGGTTAGTATGATGTCACATGTCACTGTCACAATTGCCACTTGATTACATAATACAAAGAAAGTTATAGAAGGTTCTGGAATAAATAATGTCATATGGCATAATAACAATATGTTAGCTTTGTGGAAAGCATATATACTTTAGGGTAGGGTAGCTGTAATGTGCACACAGACTATGGTCTATGGTATATAAGATAGACTAATTTTTACTTAGTGTTATAAGACAAAAGTGTGGACAGACTTGGACTAGGGTTAGGGTTTGGACAAGTATATATTGTAGTGATAATTATTAGTCTACAACGGAAGAAAGATAGGAGATAGGCACATGACCTGGAAGTCATGTGACAGAGGCTAGAACAGTCTGGAAGAACTTAGGGTCTAGAAGGATCAGGAAGAGTCTAGAAGGAGTTAGGGTTAGGAGTGACGTCAAGGGACAACGGTTCTTCATGGTGTACACATGGTGTGCATATGTACAGCGGAGATTAAAGGTATGATGTCAGGACACATGTAGGAAGCATGGTAGCCTTAAGGTAGATGCATGGTGGATGGACATGAGGTAAACACATTGTTGTAGCATGGACCATGATGTAGTAGTATATATAGAGGAGCAATGCAGCGAGGGCTCCTTGTTGAGTTCTCTTGTAATTCCCTCACTCTTTACTTGATAGCCTATTGGAGAGCTTTGCTCGTTGTGAGATCATTTGTCCTTGAGTGACGAGTGGTTGCTACAACACTTAGGACTTTATCAAGTTCTCTTTTGTAAATCTTATATAAGGTTTCTTCTTTTGATCAACTCTAAGATTTTATATTCATAATAGTGATATCTTATTAGTGTCAGGTGTAGTTCACACTGAGGGTGAAAGTCTGCAAGATGGACTTGGAGATGTGTGGACTTGTGAAACGACCTTGGCTTCAGCTTATGTGCTGCACTGTCTGTCTACTATATGGTCATAACTTTAGATAATAGAGAGAAGTCCAAGATGGAAGTGAGTGCTGATTTGGTGTGTTACTGTTGAATACTGGGGATCGAGTTCAATAAGAGTTTATCTTTGTTGATTATTAGACTAGCGAATTGTAGTGTAACTACTAGTCTTATATATGAGCTCCTACTATAGGAAATATTTGGGGTTTCAGTGTTGAGACACTGATAGGAGTAACTCTGTTATGGAAGACTGAGTTGAATAGAAGTATCTCTGCTGTGGAAGACAGAATACCTGGATAGTTACAACACTGCCGTAAGATATGTTGTGAGAAAGGTGGCTGCTATAAAAGGCGGGCTTGTATAATTGGGAGATGATATCACCACGGGGATGCAATTTCTGGATGGGTGGACTTGCATATGACAATTAGTCTACAAAGGTTTCAGACCTTGAGAGAGCAACATATTACTAATCTCTGATATTTGCAGTACAAACATGGAGTTTTCTGCAGTCTTTATCAGTACAGTTTCTAAAAGCATATTCTTTTAAGTTGTATAGGATAGACAAGAGCTTTGTGTTATTTTATTCTCAACTTATCACAAGTTTGTAGACTGTGCTTATATTCATTTTACATATATCATAGATAAAACAGCAGAGTTGACAGATGTTGCTCTTAATAAACTATTGTTACTAGAAAAATAAGTTTGTTCTTAGAGTGGATCAACTTCAATGTCTACTGAATAATGCTTTAAAAGGTGTAGTTGGTTGTTTTAGGGCTTAGAAGTAAAATAATGTAATGTATTTGCTAACTTTCTTATGGACACTACCATATAAGATAGATGGTGGTGAAAGAGAAAAAAGCAACAATACATTTAACTTCTATTTTTTGTTATTTTGTTTTTATGGAACAATATATTAATTTTTCAGAAAATTACTATTTATAAAAATTTGTTGTATTATATCTACTCTAAACATTTGTCAAAATTCTTGTTTGTTATTCTCTTATTGTATGTTTCTAATTTTTATTATTTATATCAAGTATAGTTCTTGTTTTAAGTAGAAGCTTATATTAGATATAATTCCTGCCTCAGCAACTAAGATCCATAGTAGACTCTTAGAAGATGGATAGTGTTACAATCCTAAGCTTGGCTCAGGTTGCAATTTGGGCAAAAACTTGAGTAAAAGTAGAAAGAATAATCAATTGGTAAAGTGTAAGGATAGAGAATTGTGGAGTTAAGGAGTATAGAATGGTAATAAGGTCTGTAGAGAAGACTATGGGTTTTAGTGAAGTAGTATGGGTTATAGAAAGACTCATAGGGCCTGTAATAGAGAAAGCTCACTTAACTGGGTATAGTGAAAAGCTAGGTCCTCTTATAGTGAATATTTGTAAAACATAAAGTAGAATTGTTTGTAATAATATTCCTGTTTTAATGTTCATGTCCTTATGAACTCTTTAATAATATCTTTCCTCCAACTGTATATATTATTACCAATTTCTCAGTAGGTCCAGTGATTGGTATTATATTCATTGCATGGGATATGAAAAATGGTTCATGTAGTAGTTCTTCAATACTATATATTTATTTCTCTATCAGATTGAATGGATTTATAATGAGTTAGTGGTAAGAGTTGCATTATGTATATTAGGAATTTCAATGTTTTTAATATTTTCTCCAGATTGTTGATTTCTTATTATAAGAGAATTATTTTAGAAGTAGATAGTTAACTTAGTAAGGGAGATAATGGCATAGTGGTAAGTCTTTCTGCCATATTGGTTATGCCTCACCCTTTCCTGCTGTCAAGGTTGTGATTTTGAATTCCACACCATTCAGTAGGTACAGACTACCACTGTGTCCTATTTAATAAATTGTTGATTTAAAAAAATAGTCAACTTGGTGTAAATAATGATAATAAAGATATAGTATAGAGTTTGTATAATTATATTTCTTTTTCTTGAATGACTCCTTCTTTTTGTTTTCTTTTGCCTTAAAGTATAATAATGTCTTGATATGCTTCTTGAAGTATTTCTACATGTTTATTAATTATTTTTCTTTACACTGACTTAGTTTATCAGCTAATAAGACTTGAATGTGGAATGCTTGTTGTTTTCATATGCCAAGTCCAACCTTGTTAATAATCTGTCTTCTATAGTAGTATTATCTCTTTGTACATCTTTTTATTTCTTTTCAAACTCAAACTTCTATTAGTGTTTCACTACTGAAACATCTACTCAGCATAGTTACTAACATTACTTAGAGTTGTATAATAAGGTAATAGTACCACTTGAGTACTTCTTTTATTTACTTAGTATTCAAAGACTGGTAGATATATTGTAATATTTAGTCTAATTCTGTTTCATCCTTCTAAAGCTGCAATCACATGGCAAGCAGATGGTATAGTATATAAACTAAAGTCAAAATCATTCACAAAGTCTGTGACTTCTCACTCTCTGTACAAGTTCTCATACTTGGTATAACCCTCATACAACTGTGCAGAATTTTGCTCTCAAGTATAAACTGTGCCTGACATTTTTTCAATATTTCTGTGTAAAATATTGTATAATTCTTTAGATATTCTATATATGTCTTCTTCTAATTGTAGTTTGTGTTCTTCTTCTACTTGTAATATGATAGTTTTGATGTTTGCAAGCTCTTGATAATATAGAAAATATATGTGTTAGGAAAAGGAGAAGTAGTTATGAATTGGTAAGACATGTTAGTTTTTCAAGTATTTGGTATGCTTTGAGATGTCAATTTGGAGCTTTACCTTCCTCTTTTATACATTTTGTCTTAAAAGCTTTGTACTATAGCAACCACTAACTAAGATGGTCAATAGCTTAATAAGTAATCTTATAGTAAAAGAGTATCATGTTATGACTTAGGTCTCAGAAATAAGACAAAAGCACACTTTTGTATTGAGTAACACAAGAGAACTCAATAGAGTTCTAAGTACAAACTAATCTACTTTATATACTATAGACTGTGATCTATGTACACACTATAACTAACCTACCTTAAAGTCCATATACACTTGAAAAGGCCAATATTGTTATGACCTTAAGCTAGAGCTCAGGTTGCACTTAGGCAAAGATTGAAAGGAGTTAAGGGAGATTGTATAAATGGTAAAGCATAAGGATACAGGAGAGTATCTATGCTATATATGCTAAAGTGAATAAGGAAACAAGATATAGTACATGAGGTGCATAACATGAGAAGACCATTAAGATAAAGCAAGGTTGTAGCACCTACTACATGAGGCACTGACTGAGACTACTACAGCGCAGCTGATCATGTCATCATACCCTTTGCCCTTCTCCATGCTACATCTTAGAGGCATCGATCATAAAAATACCCCCATTTCAGCATTCATGTCCTCATGAATCAGATCAAAACCTCTAACTCTCCTACCACATATGTAGCCACTATCTTTTTGCTAGGGCTGATGATTATTTGATCTCTGTTATCGATTGCTATAAAGTAGGGTTCATATGGTAGACCTCTTTAAAACATTAGGCTTGGTATCCATTTCTTGCTGTTTCTATATTGTGCTTTTGTTCCACGAACGCCATTGCAACTTCTTTCCAGAATGCAGGATCTTGTTCACCTTTGGATTTGAAAGATTGGTAATGTGATGGTAGTTTGAATAGTCTTATTTGTGTTGAACTCCACAAACTTCATGTACTTGATGAGATTTTTGACTTTATCCGTTATGAAACTTGTTTTTGATGATGAAGATGTTACTGTAGAAACCTCATATGGCCTGACTAGTATTACTTCCTTATCTTCTATCTTTCCTTCCTTTTTTTCTTCTTCAATATATAACTTTTGGATCTCTTGAATATTGTCATCTACATATTTGTTGTCTCTTTCCTCATAGTGATCCAATTCATTGGCAAGCATCCTTTGGACCTGAAACGCTTGTTCGTTCATATTGCTTTGAACTAGATATTGAAGATCTTCTGATATTTGAGCAATATTTGTAGCGTTCATTATTCTGTTGTTAATGCTTGCCTTTAAAACAGATTCTTCCACTTCTATTATTGTTGTGTTCGCTTCTTCTGCTAACCTCTTGATATCCTTCACCATCCTTTGTATATCTATCATTGTCTCCAACCCTTTCAACGTCTTGTGATATAACCTCATCCAGTCTTCTCTTTTCTTCTTTATGACTTGAGCCTGGTCCATGTTGTTTAGTTTTCTGAAGATATATGGGTTTGGGGATGTAGGTACTGTAGTGTAGTTGTTGTTGTTAGAGATTTGAGAGGACATTTGTTGGTATGAGCACTTTAAGAGTTCAAATGGTTTCTTTGAGCTGTTAATATGGGAATTTACCCCCCTTTTTTATAGGTTTTAACTTGAAACTCTTGTCCAATAGTCTTCAATCACCTCTTTTGTATGAGGCAACCCCGTTTCTGCTATCCATTGGTCATGTTCATCTCCATAGCCCTTCCAATATACCAGGTATTGTGTTCCTCTTCCACGTTTTCTATGCTTCCTGACTTCTTCTACCTCATATTCTTCTTCTTCATTAATAATTGTCGGCGGAGGTGTTGGATTCTTGTGTTATTCTTTGAACTTCGGCTTCACACATCATGTCAAAAGATCCTCATTGAAAACATTATGAATCACCCATCCTTCTGGAAGTTCCAGTTGAAACGCTCCTGAACCAATATCCTTTGAAATCCTAAAAGGTTCATATCTTTTATTGTCCAACTTCTTTGAGGGTTGATTCAACTGGATATTTTTGTTTTCCAACCACATGTTGTCGCCAACCTTCAGTCCTTGAGGATTTCTTCTTTTCTTATTGAACTGCTTCTTCATGTTCTTCTGTGCTCCTTCTATCGCTTTTGTTGCATGTTCCCAACTTTTTTGCATTCCAATTAAGAAATCTTCTACTCATGGAATCCCTGTTTGATTCATGAGGTCCCCTTTCCAAGGATGTCTTCCAAAGTTCAATTTGAATGGTATTCTGCCTATTGCTGCATGTTTCTTGTCATTATATTGAAACTCTGCTGCCACCAGCCAATCTGTCTAGTTGTCTTGTTGGTAATTCACATAATGCTGTAAAAACGTTCCTATCTCCTAGTTTATTCTTTTCGTTTGACCATCTGTTTGAGGATGATATACTGTCGATAGTTGTCTCCTTGTCCCTAGCGCTTTTGTGAATTCTTCCATAAACTTTGATGCAAATTGTGGTCCTCTGTCACTGAGAATCTTTTTGGGTACTCCATGTAGCTTCCATATGTCGTTCCTATAGATTTTTGCGATTCCTTCTGATGATATGTTCATTGTTGTAGCCTTTAGTCAAATCATCTTTGTGAATTAGTCCACAATGACCACTATAGCATCCATTCTGTTCGATTTGGATAAAGGTTTAATAATGTCTATACTGATTTCTTGCTATGGGCCTTGCGGAATTTTCAGTGGATGTAATTCTCCTACCTTCCTTTGGTGTTGAACTTTATTTTGTTGGCATTTAAAGCATTCCTATATGTATTTCTTGACATCTTCCTTTAATCCTGGCCACCAGTATGTCCTCTTGAGTAATTCCAGCATCCTGTGTTGTCCTGGATGGCTTATATCCACCAAGTCGTGATTTTCTTTTAGAATTTCCTCTCTAATCCTCTTGTTGTTTGGCACATAGATTCTTCCTTCCATGTAAACCACTCCATCTTCTTCCCATGTTAATCTGTCTTGTTTTTCCAATGCTTGGACCACTTCCTTTTCTCTGGTATTGTTTTTTCAAATTTCTTTGATTATATTGCATTCTTCTGCCGTCGTCTTTCTTTCTATCATGGTGATTTCAGCTGTTATTCTTCTTGCTTATAGCTTTTCTTTTAGGAGTTGAATGTCCTTGTTGTCTTCTTTCATATTGACTTGATCTTTTCTGGAAAGAATATCTGCTTTAGTATTTGTCTTCCCTGGAATGTGCTGTAATGTGAAATCATAGTCTTGCAGCTTCAAATACCATCTCACTTGTCTCCCATTTAGTTTATGAGGTTCTCGGAAATATTTCAGATTTTCATAATCCGTCCAGATTTTGAATGTTTCGAATGTGTCCAATAGGTATTGTCTCCACTTGATTAGAGCCTCTACTATTGCTAGTAACTCCTTGTCATAGATTTCATAGTTTCTTTCTGCTGGCTGCATTGTCCTTGACAAAAATGCTATTGGTTTCCACTTTCCATCCTGTTCCTGGGATAGTACTCCTCCTATAGCATGTCCTGATGCATCCGTTTCTACTCTGAATTTTCCTTCTCTTCTGGGTAGCGATAGTACTGGTTGACTTGTTATCTTTTACTTAAGTTCTTTGAACACTTTCTGATATTTCTCTTTCTATTTCCAATCCTTCTTGCCTTTTAGTTCATTTAGTGGTTTTGTAGTATGGCTGAAGTTTTGGATGAATCATTGGTAGAAATTTGCGAATTCAAGAAAGCTTTCCATATCCTTGACTTTGGTCGGTGTCTTCCACTCCTTTACTGCTTTTATCTTCTCTTGTTCCATCTTGACTTGTCTCTTCCCTACTATGACTTCTAAGATAGGAATTTCTTCCATGTTGAAGTCACATTTTGACCTCTTGAAACACAGATTGTGTTTTTCTGCTATTTTCAAGAACCTAATTGTCCTTTCTTCTAGTTCTTCCATGGTTTTAGCTGGTATTACAAAGTCATCCATGTAGTTTGCCAACACTTCTTCATGAAGTAATTCCTGGAATATACTGTTTATCATCCTTTGGAATGTTCCTGGTGAGTTGCATAACCTGAAATACATGACTTGTGGTTCAAATAGTCCCTTGTTGGTTAGGAATGCAGCTTTCCATTTGTTCCCTTCCTTAATTTGGACATTGTTGTATCCCCAGATCAGGTCCAATTTGTTGAAGTACTTCGCCTTCTTGAGTTTATCGATTACTTTTCCAATTAGAGGCAATGGCATCTTGTCTTTTATTGTGACCTGATCAAGTTTCCTATAGTCTTGAACTAGCCATAATAAACCATCTTTCTTTGGAATATAAAAACATGGTGCTGCATATCTTGACTTTGATTCTACTATTAAGCCTACTTTGAGTTGTTTGTCCAACTATTGATTCAAAGCTTCTTCTTCTTTTAATGTCATTGCATATGCCTTGGCATTCAGTTCCTTTGGAGCTTCTTCCATAAGATTTATTTTGTAATCCTATTCACATCTTTCTAGTAGCTTTTTGAATTTCTTCTTGTTGAACAAATGTATGAAGGGTTGAATATAGTCTAGTAAGTCCTCTGGATTTGTCTTGTCCAGTTCTTTGCCAATTTTACTGTTGTCCTGTTCTGTAGTATCTATGGCCTTTGTCCTCCTGGTTTTGAACCTAATATCCTCGTGTTTTATTGTACACTGTTCTGGACATCTTGTAAACTTGATAGTGCCGTTTTTCCAATTGACTTCTGTGTTGTGTTTGACTAGCCAGTCATGACCCAAAAACATATCTGTCCTATCTAAGTCCATTACAGCTGCTTCCAGTTGTTCTTTGTGGCTGTTGATTTTGATTTCCAGAGGTGCCACTCTGGTCACCTCTCTATTCTTTGTTCTATCTGTGTTAAAAACTTCAAATGAGAAGTTTATTGGTTTCATCTGGATTTTCTTGTCTTTGACCAGCTGTTCGTCAATTCCTGTGTATGTACATCCAGAGTCTACCAATGCTTTGACCTTGAGTTTCTTCCTGTTCTTTGTCTTCACATCTGTTTGCATTTTTAATTCCTGTTTTCCCTTGCTGCTTCTGCGATTCAGAATAATGTATTTATTCTGGGACTTTACATGAGAGATCTCTTGTACCGTGCCTACTCAAGATCTTCACTAAAACCCTCCTCTTTCTTCTTGTCTTTGTCGTCTGATCCTTTCTGGACCTTTCTCTTTATCATTTGCTTTCCTTTGCAGTCTCTGGTGATATATCCTTCCTTGTCACATTTAAAGTACATCCTGGTCTCTCGTTCTTTCTTCTTCGATCAGCATTCCTTTGCCATATGTCTACATTTGTTGTAATTGAAGCACTTAGGCTTCCCATCTTTAAAGTTCTCATTGGACCTTCCAATATCCATTGGTTGTCCTTGTCCACCGTACATTGTTCCAGTGCTTGTCTTGTAGTCATAGTGTCCTTCTGTGGATCCATATCCTTATCTGACTGATGTTATTACCACCTTCCACTCTTTGAGTGATTCTGACATGACTATTGGTGGATATCCTAGTATTGTTTTAATGATATCCTGTCTTGCATTCTTCTTCAGCAGAAAGATGGCATGTAGCTCATATGTGTCAGCCTTCATGGCTAATACATTGAACTTGATCATGAAGTCTGCTGTGTTCTTCTTTCCTTACTTGAAAGTCTCTATCTTCTATTCGGTATCCGCTACCTTCATCTTGTCGCTGAACGTGGTCTTGATTTCTTGGACAAACTCTTTCCATTCTTGAGTTCCAGTTTCTTCGTCTAGCTCATCAAGCTTTCTCTGTGCATAAATGTCTGCTACACCTCCTCTGAGGTGAGCTAGGATCGCTGTGATTCTGTCATCGGTCTCCATGACCATATTACTTTTGAGGAATAGTCTTATCCCTCTCCACCAGTCCTCAAATTTCGTTCGGTCACCATCAAACCATCCTAGGTCCAGTACCATGTTCTTCAGCATTTCTGCCTGTATGTTCTTGTTGTTTGCTATAGCTACTGGTGCTGGTGCTGCTGACATTTCTGTGTCTGTTCGTTTGTATTCACTTGAGGCTTCCTCTGTGATTTGCAAGGATCCTAGTCGTTCTGACAATGCCTTGATATCGTTCATTCTTCTGGAACTCATCTTGGTTCCTCTTTGTAGTTTATACTACACGTGTTTTGTTCCCGACAGGTAACTCTGTCTAGTATTGTCTGTATACACCTTTCTTGCAAGGTGAGCTCATTGATGCTTTACCAAATGTTATGACCTTAAGCTAGAGCTCAGGTTACACTTAGACAAAGACTTGAAAGAAGTTAAGAGAGATTGTATAAATGGTAAAGCATAAGGATACAAGAGAGTATCTATGCTATATATGCTAAAGTGAATGAGGAAACAAGATATAGTATATGAGGTGCATAACATGAGAAGACCATTAAGATAAAGCAAGGTTGTAGCACCTACTACATAAGGCGCTGACTGAGACTACTACAGTGCAGCCAATTGTGTCATTATACTATTTGCTCTTCTCCATGCTGCATCCTAGAGGCATTGATCATAACAAATATGCTGTTGCTATACTATATGACATTATTTGAATTTTCTATATTCTTCTTTATATCATGTGATTGTGTGACCTGTGATATATATGACCACTCTATAACAGGTGTCACACCTCTATCATGCTTTGTGACTTGTGTGATCATCATAAATGATATAACATCATACTCTTTATCTAAGTCCAAATGAAATAAAAATAAAAATAAAATAAGAAGAAAAACAGAAAATAAAAGTAAAATAAAATAAAATAAATAAACCAAATCCATTGTTTACAACTCTAATATCTTATGGAGATTATAAGAGAACTTGACAAAAAGTTTCTAATATATTACTACTTTATTTATACTAATGTTATATGATCTATGTTACCAATAAATAACATTACTCTAAAGTATATGTGTTGTCCATGAGTCCACTATGCTGTTACTACAAGGCAAATATACTATAGCTATACTCCTAACATTATTGTTCTAGTTCTTTCTATAATGTTCTAGACCTATGATATTACACTATGTAATATATCATATTTCTTTATTGACCAAGAAAGAAACAAAAATAAAATAAAATCTAAATAAAATATAAGGGTTTAAGTATACTATGAAAGTACCTCCCATTAAGGTTCTGTCTCTAGAGGAACTTATCTCCTTTTCTATTTCATTTAACTTCTTTTTAACTTCTTTAAATACTTATTCTCAAATTTTATTATTATTCCATTTAAACAATATTTTTGTTGTATACTTCTCTGATAGTTTACTTCTCTTAAAAACCTCTACTTCTGTATTCAAAGACTTTTGCTTTCTCTATTGTACTCTTCTTATTTCTTTTTTTCTAGTCTCTTTCTCAAATTTTTCTACTAATCCCATTATATTTCTTAAAATTTCTGGCCCTTCCCAAGTGTCTTCTTTAGCTGTATATCCTTTCTACCTAACCAAGTACTTTAGTTTCCCCCTCACATCTCTTCTATTCAATATTTTTTCCATATTCCTTCTCTTCATCTATTTTTATTAGAGGAGGTAGGATTTTCTTCTGTCTCTTTATCTGCTCCTGATATATTAATATCCTACTCACATTAACTACCAGATAAATTTTCATTGACACCAGTAACTCCAACTCCACCACATTTTCTAATATAATTTTCTTTATTTTATATGGCCTCACAAATCTCTCTGTCAACTTTTATTTCTATCTGCATATCTTTTCATCTCCTCTTGTGACTTCTTTAATGCTGCTTTTGCCTCCTTATACATTTTCTTTATTTCTTTTACAAACTTCTCTGCTTTCATATTCTTTTCCTTCTTTATTATCTCAAAGTCTGTCCTTAACTCTCTTCCATAGTTAAGTTTAAATAGTAAAAACTTTGTAGCTATGTATACTTCGTTGTTAAAAGCAAACTCTGTAGTTGTTAACTATTCCAACTAATTTTTTTGTTTGTGATTGATGTTTATTCTTAAGTATTGTTCCAAGTCTTAATTTGTTCTCTCCACTTGTCCATCTGTCTGTAAATAAAAAGCTGTCAATAACTTTGTTTCTATTCTTAATATCTTATTCAACTCTTTTATCAATCTTGTAGCAAACTATAGACCTCTGTCTAAAATCACACTTTCTGGCAATTTATACAACTTTCACAAGCTCTTTACTGTTATTTCTGTTATTGCTACAAAGTGCAAGATTTTTGAGAACTTATGTACTCCTTTCTCAGTTGTTCATTTATGAACTTATACATCTCTCTTCTTTCCTTCCTGGACAAGAGATAGATTTTCTCTTTTCATGGTATAAATCCTTCATTCAACTCAATCACATGATCTCACCTCTTCTTTGTCAGCATCTTCTTACTTGTTTTCTTTCCAAAAACATGAATTCATTTTTTGTCAGAGTTGAAGATGGTGAACTTTGTTTTTTTAAATTCTCTCTTATTTTATTTCTTTTACAGAGAAGGATATAGAAGGTTTTGGAACAATAATATCATACAACATATTTTCCACATGTTGACCTTATGTATAATGCATGGCTTTTAGGGTAGGTTAAATATAGCCATTCACAGACTATTAGTCTAGTATATATAAAGATAGATATTTTGTACTGGGAACTCTATCAAGTTCTCTTGTGTTAACACAATACAAGGTTCTTCTTAAAACTTTGAGGTTTAAGTTGTAACACTTGTGGAATCTCAAAGATATTAAATTTTTGGCCTTCTCTTAGAACTTTACTGTTTTTTCTTCTTTATCCCAAATATTCTGCTTTTTTGCTACCTTCTTTACTTCCATTGTCTTTTCTTTTTTTAGTTCTTTCTTTTCTCCTTCTTCTATTCTTTCTCCTTTTATTTCTTTTTCTCTTCTTTCTTTTTTCTTCTCTAGTTCTTGCTACTTCAGTCTCTATTGTTTTTCGTACTTTTCTAGACATCTTGTCATTCTTACTTCTTCTATTCTTCAATCAATCTCAGGATTATAACAGATGAGCTATGAGTATTTCCAAAATCACATTCCACTTCTGCCCTCCAATTACATCAATCTCTGTTTTCTCTCTATGTCTCTTATAAAATTTTTATTTCCACTGTATTTTCTATTAGTCTCTCCTTGTTAAATGTTCTATCTACATAAATAGGCCTTTCAATTTTCTTCAACTTGAACCCTTACTTTCTTGCAAATTTAGAACTCATTACTAATCCTATTGCTCCACTATCCAAAAACACCTCCACTATTATTCTCTCCTATATATCAATCCTTTCAAGTACAATCTTCACTGTTACTTCTCTCAAAAGATCTTATTTGAGTTGTCTTTGGACAAATTTTATTGTTTATTACTCTACTGAGTAAAGCAAACATATTACAGTAAAATTCTAGTTAAGGACCACCAAACTCTCTTTCTCTTTTAAATTACTTTTGTTATTCTGGTAAATAATCTGTCTTCCTTGTCCAATCATCCTTCAATTTCTATAGTGCTTTGCAGTATGTTTAAAACACCATAATTATAACAATTTCTCCCTTTATTCATGTCTATGGCATATGAGTTGTGTTTTGGCATGAACTTTGCCTGTTACTATTACACTAGGTTTATTATGATCATGTTCATTTTTTCTACTTCCTCTATTGAAGTAGGTACTAATAGCATCTGCTAAATCTCTTGTTTTTTCAACTAGACCTGGAGTAGAACTAGGTGTTGCTAAGCTACTCTCTCAGTATTTGTTAATATAGTCTGTTTTGAAGTTTCTTTTTTTTCTCTTGACTTTTCTTCTTCTTGCCTACTTTCTCTCCAATATTTATCTAAATTTGTCATTCTCTCATACCACTGCTCAATACTTCTTAGAGGTTGTTCTACCTCTATCAGCTTTTGTCTGATAGTACTGTTTATTTCTCTTAAATTCTTCAATCAATGTCTGTCCTTTATAATTGTTTTTTCTTACTATACACTTGAATATCTAGACAAATTTGTTTATAGTATAAGAACCTTGTTCTGCCTGCTTGAGTTTTGCTACCTTAGTTGACTTGTCATCTTTTCTACCAAACTTCTTTTTTTTTCTAAATATCCACTGATCCTCTATATATATATATCAAAATTCATTGTATATGTTCTTCTACTATTACCTTCCTCATTCTTATTATGATGTATAATCAGCATGCTATTACAAAATCTACTATCTTGCTGATATATCTACTCTATCAAACAAAGATAGTTTGGCCATCTCTGAATTGAATCCTGTATTAGGAGCTACTGCTTTAACTTCTTTTTCTTTTCTTACTCTTATTCTTACTATTACCAATACTACTATCTATGCCTATATCTTTGCTATATACTCATCTCACTGTCTTAATTGGAGTAAAATTTGCTCTAAAATACTATGTTAACTTATGTTGCAGTAAGAAAAAGAATTAATTGATGTAGGTAATAATGAAAGTGGTAGAGATGTAAGATAAAGGGGTAGAATAGAGCTAGTGTTAGCCTCACCCTTAGATTTGTATTCTGAACTTACCTTAATCTCTGCAGATACTAGTAAATATTCTTTTTGTTTTATCTTATACTGTTTACTAATTACCTAACAACTGACTACTGTTTGAGGAAAATTTGTAACTAATAATCTGTTAGAATTGTAAACAATAGACTTGGTTTCATTCTATTTTCTTTATTTTATTTTTGGGTTTTATTTTACTTTTCTGTATTTTAGACTTAAATAAAGGTGTGATGTGATGTTACATGTGACAGTCATACAAGTCACAAAGCATAACACTGGTCACAATACTGTCACATATATCACAGTCACACAATCATGTGACACAGAAAAGAACATAGAAGATTCTGGATATATATAATATAGCAACAATATGTTAGTCTTATGGAAAGCACATGTACTTTAGAGTAGGTTAGTTGTAGTGTACATACAAACCATAGTCTATAGTATATAAAGTAGATTAGTTTGTACTTAGAACTCTTGTGTCAAGAGTGAAGGAGGTAGACTCTACTCATTTTTACTTTCATTTTCATTTTCAGTTCCTTTTTGATTTATTTTTCATTTGTCTATTTTTAGAACTCAGAGTCAGGGTTAAAGTAGCAAGATTGCATTGTCACACATTAGTCACATCAGATGATATAGTCACAGGTCACAAAATATATGGAAGGACAATGTCATACAACGAGTATAATACATGTTGATCATAAAGCTAACACATGGCTGTTTAGAGTAGAGTAGAAGTAGCTAGCATAGACCAGATAGATTTAGTATGTAAGGTAAACCATCTTGTACAGAGTTCTCTATTAAGTTCTCTTATGTTAACCCAATACAAGGTTCATTTGCTTGTCCAACACTAAGGACTGGAGTTTGTAACATTAGAGCTCAATTCCCAAATCCAAAGACTGCTCAACATTGAGCCTTCTTTTCTCTACTCTTTACTCATCCTCGACCAAAGAGCAATACCGTTCTTTAGTCAAGAAGAATCACCAGACTCTAGGCATAAGGAGTATACCAACTAGAAGGGAGAATTTTGGTCGTTTGTGTGTACCAAAGCCCACTGGTGCATTTTAGATGTAACACCTTGTGTGGATGTGCTATATAATATCTTGTTGTAAGAGCCTTGTGCTGCAGCACCCACTTGTGGTCTGTACACGCAGAGGAATGGCAGGCATCTTTTAGGCTCTGTCTAGAGTAGAACAGTCTTCTTAGGTCAAAATCGTTCACAAATTCAATTAGGGCAGTAGCCAGAGATAGTTAGTAGAACATGTAGGCAGGACAAGAAGAGGGCTTGCTATCACTTATAGAGATTTTGTTGTCGGAATACAAATCAGAGAACGAAACTAGTGCAGGTTCTGTTCTCTTTCTATACACATCATCACCTCCTACACCACCACCACCACCACCATCACTATCAATCACACCTCCCCTTTACAAAATGAGTCAACCCAACTATCCTGCCATCATAAGGCGGCTCCAAGAGCAGATTGTGACACTAATAGTATAGGTAGGAGGAAGCATAGGCAGAGCAGCGGCAGGCACAGAGATGGCAAGGCCACCAACGTTTGATGGGACCTCATTGAAGGTCTCAGAATTTGTAACAGCATGCAAGTTGTACATAAAAATAAAGATGAGGGAGGTGGCAGTAGAGAAGCAAATTTAGTGAGTGCTGTCATATGTGCAAGGAGGATCAGTAGACATTTGGAAGGAGAACATTTTGGAGAATTTGGAGGAAGGAGAACTAGAGTATGAATCAGTAGGGGAATTTTTGGCAGCAATCAAGAAAGAGTTTGGAGAAGGAAAAGAGGAGTCAGTAAAAGTGGCAGAATTGAAAAGGTTAGAGTAAGGAGGAAGTACAATGGAAGAATTCATTCAAGAGTTCAGAAGAGCAGCAAGAGGAAGTGGATATGAAGGGAGGCCATTGATAGAAGAGTTCAAGAGAGGAATAAACAAAATAATCAGGAGAAAATTAATGGAGACAGAAAGACCTTCAACAAGCATAGAACAGTGGTATGAATGTGCTACTAATTTGGACAGTCATTGGAGGGAAAGCAAGAGGAAAGAGAAAAGATTGAGGGGACAATAGAAGTAGGGGGGAACAGCACCTAGACAACAGAAACAGCAAATGCTATGACTACAGATATGGTAGAGGAGGCAGGAAATACCACCGCAGCAAGTGACAGCAGGGCCCACTCTAATAGAGGGAATAGAAAGGACAAGTGCAGTGATGTCATACCTTCAACAGAGGGAGGGGGTTGTTCAAAGAAACCCCTATGCAATGGAGATAAATAGAGGAAGAAACTGCTACACCTGTGAAGGATTTGGGCACATGGCCTAACATTGTAGGAACAGGGGAGGGAGAATAAGAATTGGGAATGGCAGAAGACCGAAATATAGGCAAAGGTGGAGAAGAAAGGGAAATTTCGAACAATCAATCAATTTAAAAGAGGAGGAGAATCTAGAGTCCCTTGACTAGATTCTAACAATAGGTTTCATGTATTAACTAAAATGAAAGTTGGTATATTGGACTCAGAGGGAACCAAAAAGAAAGAAGTTGAAATAAGAAAAACCAAAGGAGATAAATTATTAAGGGAGATAACAGTAAAGATAGGGTTAGAAAGGATAGACATCCAGGAGGGGATAACAGTGGAAGCATTGTTGGACAGTGGTGTAACAGGACTAGTGATGAGTTCAGAGTTTGCAAGGAAACAAGGGTTTAAGCTGAAGAAGATCGACAGACCCATATATGTGAGGAATATAAATGGTTCTTTCAACCAAGAGGGACTAATTGAACATACAGTGGAGATAAACATATATTACCAGGGACACAGGGAAAGGACAGAGATCAACATGATAGGAGAACAGAAATGGAGTGTAATCTTGAGAATGCTATGGCTAGCTCGCTACAATTCCAAGATTGATTGGAAAACAGAGGAAGTTAAGATGACGAGGTGCCTAGAGGAATGTGGAAAGCAGTAGAGACCGAAGCAGGGAAAATAAGGATGGCAAAAGCAGAAAGAAGAAGAAGCAAAAGAGGAAGCAAGAAGGAAGTGAGAAGAAAAGGAAAAAGAGAAAAAACAGAAGAAGGAGAAAATGATAGAGGTGAAGAAAGTAGCAAAGGAGTAGGAAATCTAGGATGAAGAAGAGGAAGCAGCAATATTAGAAGAAAAAGCAAAGAAGTTGGTACCAGAAAAATTCTATAAGTGGATCAAGGTGTTCGGGAGGAAAGCAAGTGAAAGGATGCCAACAAGGAAAATATGGGATCATACCATTGACATAAAGGAAGGATTTTGTCAAAATCGTTGACGATGGACTTGACTTTTATTTTTCACTTTTTATTTTATTTTATTTTGTTTTGTTTTTCTTTTTCTTTTTCTATTTTTAGAACAACTCAGGTTAGGGTTTATCAGTCACGCTGTCACATCAGTCACAAATTGATGGCGTAGTCACAAGACTGATCACAGGACTTGGGAGAATGAAGTAGAAGGAACTAGAATAAAGTGACGTCATACAGCATAGATCACACATGCTGGCCTCATGTAATACTCATGGCTATTTAGGGTAGGGTGCACAGTAGTTAGCATGGACCATGGGTATGAGTATATAAGGTAGACTACTTTGTACTAGGAACTCCATCGAGTTCTCTTGTGTTACTCAATATAAGAGTTGTTTCATTGCTTAACACTTTGAGCTTTGAATCATAACAGATTTGTACCAAGGAAGGGGAAGGTGTACCCATTGTCAAGGGAAGAAAGAGAGGAGGTGCACAAATTCATTAAGGAGCAATTGAGAAAAGGGTATATTAGACCCTCAAAGTCACCTCAAATAGCACCAGTGTTCTTTGTAGGACAGAAGGACAGGAAGAAGAGAATAGATCTCAATGAGTGGACAGTGAAGAATAACTACCTACTACCACTTATCTTGGATGTAATCAAAAATATTAGTATCAAGAAGGTATTTACAAAGATGGATCTGAGATGGGGATATAATAACGTGAGGATCAAGAAAGGAGACAAGTGGAAGGTGGCATTCACAACTCTGGAGGGATCATTTGAACCCACTATTATGTTCTCTGAGTTAACAAATTCACCAGCAACTTTCCAGACAATGATGAATGAATTACTAAGAGACTTGATAAATATGGGAAAAGTGGTGGCATTTATTGACAACATAATAGTAGGAACAGAAGATGAGGAGGGGCATGACGAGTTGGTAGCAGAGATAGTGAAAAGGCTGGAGAAAAATGATTTGTATGTTAAACTAGAGAAATGCAAGTGGAAGGTAAGAGAAGTAGGGTTTTTAGGAGTGGTAATTGGACTGGAAGGAATAAAAATGGAGGAGGAAAAGGTAAAAGAAGTATTAGATTGGCCAACACCAAAGTGTGTCAAGGATGTTCAGAAGTTCTTGAGACTGGTGAACTACTATTGTCAATTCATTCAGGGCTTTGCAACCATAGCCAGACCATTACATAATATGGTGAGGAAAGATCAGAAGTGGGAATGGACAGAAAGGCAGGAAGAGGCATTTAGGAAGTTAAAGGAGAGGTTCACAAATGAACCAGTGTTAATAGCACCAGATTTGAATAAAAAAATGAGGATAGGAGTAAACATATCAGACTACACAATAGAAGGGGTACTATCTATGGAAAGTGAAGATGGAAGATGGAGACCAGTGGTATATTTATCAAAATCATTGATGGAGACAGAGAGGAATTATGAGATACACGATAAGGAAATGTTGGCAGTGATAAGAGGATTGGAAAACTGGAGGCATCTGTTGGAGGGCGCAAGGTTCAAGTTCGAAGTCTAGACGGATCATAAAAACTTAGAATATTTCATGAAAGTACAGAAGTTGAACTGAAGACAAGCTTGATGGGTGTTATATCTGTCTAGGTTTGACTTTACGTTAAAATATATGCTGGGGACAAAAATGGGAAAGATAGATAGTTTAAGTAGGAGACTGGACTGGAAGGTAGGAGTAGATAAGAACAATGAAGACCAGGTATTTATTAAGAACTACTGGTTGCATAGTTTACATGAAGTAGTAATAGAAGGGCCAGAGGTAGATATAGTAGAAAAAATAAAAAAAGAAAGGAGTAAAGATGAAGAGGTAGTTAGAGTAGTAGAGGAAATGAAGAAAGCAGGAATTAGAGCATTAAAAGGCAAAGAGTGGTAGTTAGAGGGAGATCTAGTACTAAAGGAAGGAAAGGTATATATGCCGAAAGATGAAGAATCGAGAGTAGAAATAATCTGGTTGCACCATGATGTACCGGTAGCTGGACATAAAGAAAAGTAGAAGACAATGGAGTTGGTAATGAGGAGCTATTGGTGGCCAGGAGTAACAAGAGATGTGAGAAGATATGTGGAGGGATGTTATATATGTCAGAGAATGAAAAATAGGATGGAGGCACCAGCAGGAAAGTTGAAATTGAGTGAAGTACCGGAGAGACTATGGATACATCTGATGGTAGACTTTATTACAAAACTACCACTAGTAGCTGGGAAGAATGCTATCCTAGTAGTCTGCAATAGGTTGTTCAAAATAACACATTTTGTGGCAACTACAGAAGAGACATCAATGGAAGGGCTGGTGAGGCTATTCAGGGACAATGTGTGGAAGTTGCACGGGTTGCTAGAAAGCATTATATCAGATAGGGGACCACAGTTTGTGGCAGAGTTAACAAAGAAGTTGAATCAAATGTTGGAAATCAAAACAAAGTTGTCAACAGCGTTCTATCCACAAACAGATGGACAAACAGAACAAATGAATCAGGAGTTGAAGCAGTATCTCCAATTCTTTGTGGATCATAGACAAAAGGACTGGCCGGAATGGCTAGCATTGGCAGAATTTGTGATCAACAACAAAGTACATTTAGCAACAAAAGTATCTCTGTTTATGGCAAATTATAGGAGAGATTTAAAAATGGAAGCAGACATAAGAAGAAAAGGAAAAGTGGAGAAAGCAACAGAGTTCATGAAAAGAATGAGGCAGGTGCAAGAAGAAGCAGAGGCAGTGTTGAAGAAGGCCCAGGAGGATATGAAGAAGCAAGTAGATAAGGCAAGAAAGGAAACAGAAAAATGGAAAAAGGGAGACAGAGTAATGCTAAGTATAAAAGACTTGGTATTCAAAGAGAGACTGGCAAGGAAGTTAGTGGATCAATATGTAGGTCTATATATGATTGAGAAAGTGATATTATCACAAATAAGATACTCACTGGTTGTGATACTGGGGTTGAATAGTGTTTCAGGAGTTTAGTATAAGGATATGATAATTGACAGATGATGAAAAGTATCAACAGGAATAATTGATGTTGTTAAGTCTGAGGTCTAGCCCTCAGACACAGAGGTATATATACAAAAGAGTGATGGTCTATGCATAAGCTGTTGCCAATACATGATCAAAACTCATACCTGATGGGAGCTGTCATCTGTCATAGCAGCTGTCAGGCTAATTTTAGAAGGTAACTAATTATGTCACTACATTGATATGCTTGTATCTCTACCAATACTTACCGCTTTGAAACACATCATATATCATTGTAAGTGGATTGATGAACACTTTCCAATGCAATTTTGATCGTGCAAATCCGTTCAGCCGTTCATGATATATTAGCTGACAAAGCTTTTACAGCTACTGATGGCCTGATATCTCAGTCATTTGTTGTTGCTCTTGTACATCCTGCACATATGCAGATAGCCCTCATTTGGAGCTTTCCAGCACAACTTGGTTTGTGAAAATTGGTCTACTGGTTGTCGAGATACAAGCTGAATGAAGTTTGTAACACTAATAATAAAATTAATAGAGTCTTTTCTTTATTTAATCCTTTTGGTTTTGAATTCTCTCCTAGAGACTGACTAATTAATATTTTTCCTAGTCATTTTTCTTTTTATTCTATAGATAGAAAAAGTGAAGAAGATAGAATAGTACATATTTGTAAACTCAATGAACTCACACTCCAGGCATTAGCTAATTTAAAAACAGTTGTTGTTGTATCAGATATGAGCATCAAAAATCAAGTAACTGCTTTGATTGCT
>Ga0157364_1000609_pt1 | contig 25832 bp, 11 predicted proteins | sample AttsexASBM2_FD_111476 | JGI IMG/M metagenome (GOLD analysis project Ga0157364, IMG submission 111476) | Fungus gardens microbial communities from leaf cutter ant in Ribeirão Preto, State of São Paulo, Brazil - Atta sexdens ASBM2 | ecosystem: Host-associated > Fungi > Mycelium > Unclassified ... | reverse complement strand
GTGTGTGTGTGTGTGTGTGTGTGTGTGTGTGTGTGTGTGTGTGTGTGTGTGTGTGTGTGTGTGTGTGTGTGTGTAATTTATATAATATATATATTTATATAATATATATATAAATTATCACACTGTAGTTATACTAGGAAAAAAAATGTGCCTCTAGCAAAATTATTTAGTTGAGACATTTTTAATTTTGCAAAAGCAAATTTATATAAACAAAATTTACGACAAAAAAATGAGTTGCTTTTGAAAAATAATTTCTCTACTTCGTAAATAATAAAAATATTTGTTCATACCAATTAAATAATTTAGTTCGCATAAAATTTACAATTTTGTTCACATACATTTTAATTAAAATTTTTGTTCGGTATATTTTGATCAAATTTTTTGTTGTTACAGCAAAATTTATTCATAGAATATAGTTCATATAACAAAACATTTTTTCTAATAATGGTATACTTCCTTAAAAAGTAAAGCTTATCCTATAACATAAATCTCTATTTCTGGCGATTTATGCATTTTTTTGTATCAAATTTTCAATTACTGCACATCAAAACGTATTGGCAGACGTTCAAGGAAAAAGTTTGCGGAAATTCGCTCCGGTTTTATTAAACCGCAATATATCAATTTGGAATACCTTTAGCACGGTGTGCTATTCCGCAAATATAATAGTTAAGTCAAGCTAAATCTGATTAACGGACGTCGCGTCAGGGATAGACGCGCCTTTTGGAAAACAGCCAGCCGGTTACCGGTACGGAATTTCGCGATCCTATGTGACGCTTGATTCACATACAAATACATGAAACATCTTTCTGTTGGCTGATGTCCCAACTATAAATGGAGGCGCGGATCGTTATTCTCGCAGAATTATCAGTATTCCTGCTTAATTATCGGATATTATTTGAGAATATCTATGTACATAAAACAATCTGGATTCCATTTTGAGATCACGCGATTCCTAACAGGATTCTTATGTTAGATTATAACATAAGAGACGATAATTATGTAAACGCGGTAATTATGCTAAATTAATGCGTGAATTAATGAGACATCACATATCAAAACGAGATCAAGGTAAAGATTTACGTCATTGTAGAAAAACATATGGTAGGATTTTGATAGTTTGATCATATACAAGTGAAGATTTGTCATTTGTGTAGAAAATTTGATTGTGACAATTATAATCGGATGCCATCGCATCATCTCTAAAACTTTTAAATATAACCGTGGTGTTTGTTACTATATTGATTCTCTGTAATGTAAAATATGTATGAATAGACTTTGTCCACATGAATTAGTTTTATTTAAAAATAAAATGAATCTATTTTACGATTATTAATTTTTTAGCGGAATTTATATTTAATCAAACTTTTTTTGAGTTTATGGCTATTGGTTTCGAATTGATAACTGTGTGAATTAATGAACGAATTAATGAACAAATTTTAAATGTTTATTTCGAAGTATTGGACATATTTATTCGAACAGATAAAACAGTAACGAAATATTAATTAATTTAAATAGGAAAAATATAATATTTTTAATGAAAAATTTATTAATATTCTTCGACGACCATAAGGTTTTATTTTTTGAATTTATTTTAGACGTATTGCCTAATCTACTGCACTGAAAAAAAAATTATTAAATTTTAATATTTACTTCTTTGAACAGTACTATTGTAAGTAAATTTATTTACAGTAAATAAATATTTACTCAGTAAAAAAGATAATTAAATCATTTTGTTAAATTGCTAGTCAATTTAACTCGTGATATTACTGCGTAGTGTAGTAGAGTTAGCATTTTAAGAACTGAAAAATCATTTCGGCGCGCGTTTCAGGAAACTACATACGTTGTAAATTCACACAAGAATCATACAAGCATTTAAGATCTAGCTAGACCGTTTAAAGCTTTGATTTTTATAGTTTGTGCTATTATACACACACACACACACACACACACACACACACGCGCGCGCGCGCCCTATAATATTATATTGATAATTAAATCAAATTAATGATTTTTGTATCAAATAAATATATGTTTATAATCAATTTTCACTTATTAATAAATATTTTGCTTAAAACTATTCGAACAAATATTTATTAAAATTCAGTAATTTTTTCAGTGTGTGCTTAACGTTAACACGTGAAAATTACCAGTACACAAGATTGTTTGAGTCGATTTCTTCGGAATTTTAAGGAAATTTTAATGAAAAATTTAAAGGAAGTAATTGAAAATGAATCAAAATTTTATTGAAGCATATATGTATGATTTAACGTGCAATTTTGAGAGAAAGTTAACGATAGTTTCTCCTTGAAAAGCAAGATTGGAAACTTTCAAGCTGTACATAATCGCGAAGTTTGTAAGCTGTGTATTAGAAATTTATTATATGCTGTGCTGCTTGTTATTTAGAATGAAAACGACGAAAGTTTTGTGAAAACTTTGTTAACATTTATTAAATAATTTTCACTTGATATTACATACTTGACACGTAATCTGTATTATGACAGTTTCAGATAATGCCAGTGGCATTATGTAGATCTTCTAAATCCTTGAATTTGTATCATTAATTTTTTTCATCGCGAAACATCAATTTGATGAAACGATGATTATATGGGTATGATATGCATTTTTATAATTATTATACATTAGTTTGTAATTATTTTGCATTGATATAGGCATTTGAATGATCGAAATTCAAATTTCAGTTCGCGACAGTATTGTCCACCGGATAATCAGATATTATTCAGCGAATATTGTGTTTCATATTCCGCTTGCTCGTCAGTTTGTCAGAACGGTCTGGCGTTATCTAGTCTTAAAGCAATATTTATGTACTTTAATCTTGTCTGCATTCCAAAATTCATTTTTATACTTGCTTACGTAATCACAATATTTTTGCTATCGGTTTCCTTTATTGTATTATCTGTCAGCTATTGATTTACTATCAATTATACAGATGGATTTTCTCATAAATATATGTAGATCAATTGCCGTATTCAATATAATTTCATTACGTTATTACATCAGGTTCGTTTCGTGCAACAGTCAATCCATCCGTGACAATTAATTTATTATTTGATATTAAATTGTCAGGCATGTACTATATACCATGCAAAGTGAATATTCTGCAAAACAGAAAAGATATAATTTATACGGTAATTTATATGCAACGATAATTCTGTAGTATTCAAAATTATATATAACAAATATTTATATTGATATTTTTTTGTTTCTTGCTTTTGTCACTTTCTTTAAATTTATATGATATTCTTGTATATAGCTTTAAAAGTTTTTATAATCAAGACGCGATAATATTGTCTGATGCACAATATTCTTTTCTCGTATTTTTTGTTGTAGCAACCGAATCGGTCATATTGGTCAGAGAAAATAACCATCGCGGTAACTATTTGCCGCTCTGACGCATATAAAAGAAATCGTTGAATGGTTCGCGCCGCGGTCGCATAAAGAAAATACGATTTCCAGGGTGAAAAGAGAATGCTTTTCGCTGTATGCATTGACTGGGTTCACGCTAACATTAAATGAGCATTTCTGCAATTTCAGTCATATATTACACAAAAAGCCTTCCAGTAGGTATATTGAAACATCGGAAAAGACCAATGAAAGAAGTATTCAGTGATTAAACGATGCTACTCAGTGATTATAAAACTAATTAATATTTTATGTTATTAATTAAAAATTTGTTCCATCAATAACATGATATTGCTAATTGGCAGTGTTGTTAAAATAATATTACTATAAATGTTTAACATATACACATAACTATAAATATACAAAACTTATTGCGAAATCAATCTTGATACCAATATTGAAGCCATAAACAATATTGAAATTTGTAATTTTATTGAAAACAAAAGCATCCGGTTATTTATTCGTTTATTCGATAGTTCATTTTTCATTTGTACAGTTTTTTGAAAAGCGACTTTCCGTCATATTTTTTTTTTCAAAAAAAAAATTAGTTTCCAAGCAATAAAAAAGTTGATGATTACAAAATTAACAGAAATATAAAATTTCAGATATGCTGTTTCATGTATTTCCTCTTCTATTCTATTTCTTCAAAAATCGAAAATATGAATTGTATCGCCGGAAACGAGTTCAATAAAAGAGAAGACAATCAATAAAAAGCCGGATGTGAATGCAGAATAATGCGACTGCTGCTCGAAGAAAAGTTTGTTGGATAATAATTTTTATATAAAATTCTGAAATTTCGTTTCTAAAGAAAAAGAAAAAAAAAGTAATGCCATCGTATTCAATATATCAGAATGATATATCAGAAATATGATGTTTTAGTCAAGTTTTATTGCTTATTGTATATATTTTAAGCAAACAAAGAGAAAAACGGAGAGAAAAACAAATACACTGTCTCCTTTATTTATGTTTTTATTTATGTTTTTTTTTTTCGAATTTTACTGCATAAAGTTCTTCAAGTATTTTAAAGTTCATGGAAACTAAATTTCTTCTCTCGACAATTCAATAATAAAGAAAACATGACTAAAGAATTACGATTAAATTAAGATTAAATTACGAGTAAAAAATTCTTCACGAGAGAGATTCCTCATGAGAGGGAAACATGGATCTCGAGATCACGAGGTACTCATTCTTCAAAGTATCTTACACACATACGGCTGATACTAAAATTCCAAATTTTGAGTTTGCAGTTGGACATGATTGCATAGTTATCCGTTCACAACTTATCGGAATTTATTGCCGCTCATGTCTGACCCGCGACAAGATGAAAAGTCGCTCGCTTATCCAGGAATTCGTGGAACATCGTTCTCATATATTTTTACGCTCGTCAGTTCTTTCGATGACTCCATTCATAACACATATATTATTAATAGAAACCTGGTGGCTTCCATGTTTATCATTCGATGTTTAAAAAGAATTATGAACATTTTTAGGATACAGCATGATTGTCCTTTGCCAATAGCACTGTTGAGAGTTTACTCGGACAATTTATTTGCGTAGATCGAGCTTGTTTATTTTCGATTTACAACTTCAACCTTATAAAAGCATTCTTACGTATATTCTTATATTCTAACGTAAACCGATGATACGGCAGATATATGAAATTTAATTTTGTTCCTAAATCATTTTCCTCATGATATTATCTCTCAGATGTGATGTTGCGCGATTATATGCTTTTCTTAGAAAAGATGGCGAAAGGAAACGGGTCATGTATATTTTCGAAAATCCTGTCTCTTTCCTTTCTGAAGTAGAATGAGTTATGACAATGTTGTGCATACACCGGCGTGTGTATACGATGAAAATGGAATTCTACTATAATCTACGAACCTTCCCCGTGCAACAGATATTACAGTGATAACGTACTTCTTGATAAAACGTATTTTTGCATATTTGAAATGTATTATATTGCGTTTTTGCTATTCTCACATCAAAGAACCGACATAAGCTTCACTTTACCGCAATATTTTATTATCGCGTGAAGAAATAAAGAGAATGTTTTTCTTCTCTTTGATCACTGAATATTTTTTCTCATAGTCAGCGAAATATAATTAAATCACTACAATGGAAATTTATTTCTCTTTTCACTACGAAAGAAGGATTTATATTACTTATGTTTATTTTCATTTCCGGAAACCGCATCGAAGAAAGTAAAAATATTAATAAAACGGAAACGATTTTAAATAATTTTCAATTTTAATTTACGTAATAAGTAAATTGTTTAATGTACGTAATAAGTAATTTATTTTATGGAACATTATTAATTTTCCGTCGGTATGTAGAATTTTGCTCTTTCCGTCAACAACCTGAATTTTTGAGCTTTAATGCAGATTTTTATATTGTACTAGATTGTATAAAAATCTGAAAAAAATTCTTGCACACTTGTGAAAGCTTTAATGAGTTTTTACTATACTTATAGAAGTCGGATTGTTTTTTTGTTTAGTTTTCATAAATTTAAATTTACCAGAATTGACAATTAAAATACCGATTGTCACTTCTAAGTACAACTTAGGATAATTAAGTATCAACATATATAGCTCAGACCGAAAAAGAATTTTTATTTTACTTGTATAATTATGCATTCATATATCAACTAAGCATTTACTCTGTTTAAATTTATTTAAATTGCTATTTTAAATGACATGAAAAAACGGCACTTTTTATTTATTAACGTTTGATAATCGTGATTATAGATTTTGGTATTCAATAATTGATATAAAATTGTTTTTTAAATAAATTAGTGCGGACATAACAGAGAAAACCATCGGCATTTCCTGTAACTTATGACCTTTTTGGTATTCATAGAGAATAACTTGATTATTATATGTGTATATAATTATAAATTTGCCTACATAATTTTATACGAAATAATTTCTATTAATAATATATAATAAATATATTTTATATCTTTTAACGTATAGAGTTTTAAATTTATAATTCTCATCCCTATAAATTCGTGTGATATTTATCACAAAGTTTCATCATGTCTTCAATTATAAAAATTTTTTTAATATACAGCTGTGTAAATAAATTATTTTTTTAATTTTGCATGATAATATAATTAATCCACATATTGTGTGTTTTAATTTAATTAATTTAATTAACCACACATTGACGCACTTTCCTTGATATATTATTTATTCTCATCTTCTTTGATTAATTGTAAGTATCTTGTATTACTATATACCTTTGATTTATGTAATTAATTAGGATTACTCATAATTTTTTAGCGCATTCCGGAAATATGCATATTTCAACATAATCAGTATAATAATCAGTATAATAAAAAATTATTATTATAGCAGGTGGAATATGTATCTCGTTAATTATTATTGTTTGTATTAAGTAATGAACTTTTGCATAGGCAGTTGCGTGACAGCGATTTGCGACGTTTAATTTTAGATCGAGATTCCTATCTGCAACGTTGCAACTAATATGATACCCAAGAACAGGAAATTATATATATATATTTAGAATATTTTATACCCAGAAATAATTTAAAACAAATTATTATAATTGCATCATAATTAATTTATTGATTTTTAATACATACGTATTTAGTATTGACGTATCGAATACTTTGATTAATCGTAAGAATGCAATATTAATAATATAGTAATAATATAGTAATAATACAGTAAAGTATCGTAAATGTAAAGTATATCGTAATATTATCTTTTATACAATTTTATCCAATTAGAACTTAAACAAATTGAGATATTATATCCAGAAGTATTGAAGTACGAGTTTATAATTATCTGATGATTATAATTATATTAAGTTAATTGCGTACACATTTATGTGCGATCTTTTGATGTACTGCCAGAATGCAATAATAATAAAGTTCTCTGCAATTATATCTTTATATAATTATCTCATATAAATAAATTGAAAGCAAATTTTGAGCTATAATATAATGTCAGAATGTTTGCGTTATTATTATCTATTTTATTTTTTAGTAGTACAATTTATTTACTATTCTTGACGTCGAACAAGCAACGTTGATTAGTAATTATTTAATGGCAATGTTTACATTATTTTCAAGATTCTCGTTGCAAAAATCATTCGCGATAATTTGACTGGAAGGTAAAACGGATAACTGCCAAAATTATTCAGTTTCTATTTGATATTGTTCTCGAAGGAATAACGTAATTTTCTCTCGCGGGAGAGATAGAAGAAAAGCAGGGAATGAATAATGATTGCTGATTATCGTACCATCGCGAGTTCTCCTCGCGTACGTACGTTATACACAATTTTCAGAAATATATATTTCCTTTACTGGGGCACGATGTACGCAGAGAACATCGTTACGGAAACGAGAAGGAAATACGCGAACTAAATCTGGAGCGATATCGTTCTTAGCTCCTTTTCCAAGTAATGATCGATTGCGACACATGTAGTTTTTTGAAGAGTGCTTTTCAGCGAAAAGTAAAATTAATCGTATCGGTAAATAGTGCAGACTTGAGTATTTTGAAGTCCCCAACTTACACAGTTTTTATCGATTATCCAAAAAAACATATAAAAATCAACAACTTTATTTTGATTCTTAAAACAGTTAAAAAACAGTCAAATTTTATAACCGAAAATCATTTTGACTTTCATAATATCAAAATAAAGTCACTTTTTCTTGACTGGGTGTAATCCGTGGGTTTGAGAGATTGATAAACGATATAATCTGTCGAGTTTATACATCTACGTATATTCTGGATTGAGGGAGGTACATGTAATATTATCGTAGATATTTGTCTAATGTTGTACCGAGAGATATTATTAATTATATGTCTACACGCAGGAGGATGTGGGCTTAAAATCTGTCTAATGCAAAATCCTCTATAATCCTCTATATCTTGCATATTATGCATGCATGTTTATGCGCACAATATCGTCATTAATAGTATAATAAAATAAGTAATCGCGATCGCTTTATGTCACCCCGATAATACCGGGAATTTACTAAAAAATAAAAAATGACTATTAACCTGCACACGCTATCGATTGTTGGGGATTTAAAAAAATAGGTTATTCGAGATAATATTACGTATGTAACCGTTAGATATGTGGAGCTAAAAATCGAAAACACGTCGCTTAATCATGAAGCAAACGGCGAGCAAGAGGAAAGTCCAGATATATACGTATTCCAGTGATATATGCTCTCGTGGGAATGAGAAGGGATAAAATTCAACATATGAGATAAGTCGACATGGCATATGATGTTCGTAGTGAAATCCAATTTGGCTAAAACTGGATATTTGTTTGAAATTGCGTCAGTGCAATTTCAAACAAATAAATAAGGAGCTGTTGTATGTCAATAAAATTGAAAATACGTAATGTTTCTGTAATAAAAATTAGGACAAACCGCTGCTATTAACAGTCAAATTTGACTGATGTTGTCATATAAGTTTATTACTACTATTACTATAGTGACTGTAAAAATAGAATATGTTAAACATATATAGCTGTGTTTGTTTAAATGAGTATGGTTAGAATTAATTAGAATAATATTTTTCAATAAGTCTCGTGTAAACGTATACCACCAGCGCTAAATAATGAGGCAAACATAAAGGATAACTTCAAATACGTAAATTTTTGCAATTCACTTGTAACTCTTAATTGTTGTAACTTATGTTATATGGTGTATTTCGGCAACTAATAAAAAATCGCGACTTCATTGTTCTATCTCTTATTATAGGAATACTAAAAGCACGAAGAATTATAGGAATATCGCGGCCTCTTTGACGATCAACGTTGAAGTTTCAACGTAATCCTTTGTCACTCGTTGATTGGATGTTTGTTTCGCATATACTAAGATTTGGAATTCGTTTACGATCGAGCTTGCGAACGCGTGCGAGAAGTCCCGCAATTGTCTCTCAACAAATAGAGATATATTTCTGCGTATTGACGCGCAATTCGTTTTTCGCAATTTTGTTTTTATTTATATAGAACACCGAAAAGTACAGTTTATTTGAGTGAATGTCATGGCGCAATTTTACGGAAAGCGACATATTATTTTTGTCGTAAAAGAAATGCAAGTTTATTAAATTAAAGTGAAATCGTGCACTCGCAGAGCGCGTTTTAATTTTTCTTTTTTTTTCTTTGTCCTCGATTTGATGATTTTTGCATATCCCTGGACGAAATGCGCATCAATGAATGCATGTATCTGTTGTATATACGTTTAGTGTATACGTATGAGCGTGAAAACATAATCACTTTAGCGTTGTTACGCTTGCATGCAACTTACTGCAAAGCGAAGTAGACGCTGACTTTTGAAATAATTCGTAGAATTAAAATCCGACAGCAATAAAACCCTCCTGATACGAGTGGAACGTCAATGATGACTGTGTCTTTTCTTTCAATTGCAGCCATGGCGAGGACCTCATCGTTACACCCTTCGCACAGATTCTTGCTTCTCTACGCTCGGTCAGGAATAATTTCTTGTCGCTCACGAATGTACCGACGAACAAGTAAGTAAATTAATACTGTGGTACAAGTCTAGACCAATAAAATAAACAACACAAAGATAATGTAAATAATGACAGAACGCGGATTTTATGTCTAATAATGTATTTATTTTTTCGGAATATTAATATTCTATTTATTAACTAGATAATCAGTATACTGATATTAAAAACGTTTCATATAAATGATGCCACTGCATTTTTATAAACCTTATCAGAGGTTTTTTGTTGAAGAATTAATAGATTAATTTGTTACTTATTATTATTTTAAAAGATAAGTATAGACTACATATATAAACTAAATTGACTCATTCTGCCAATTTTATATGTGATTGAAAGAGATAAAAGTGCATTTGAATCAATATGGTTCCATATGTATATGTGTGTCTATTGTGAGTGTGCCATGTAACCTGAGTGTATCACGTGAATGTATCACGTGAGAAGCATTACTTTAGTCATAAGAAAAATTGTAAAGTCTAAAACACAATTGAAAAGTACATAAGAAAATAGAATAACAAATTTCAACATAACAGAAACCGTGTAGTTAAAATCTTATTATTCCTTATTTCTGTTATCGATGCTTTATAAATTGTGTCTCAAGTTTTACATGAAAATCGTCTCACAATGATTTTCTTTTTGTTAAATTATATAGCATTTATTATTCATTATTCGTTATTTATTATTCATTATTCATTATTCATTATTTAATATTCATTATTTATTATAAATTATAATTTTGACTTGAGCAGTGACTGTCTGTATGATTCATATGTGTGTGAGTATAATTAATAAACAATGGCTACTCATGCACATGGTTACTGACATGGCTACTCATTTTTAACTTCAAAGATGTCGACAAAGTGAACAATCTAGTTAATTAGTATTAATGTAGTATAAAAGTTTATGAATAAGAGACTAGCTTAAGTTTTAATTCACTTATCTCTTATTGTTTTTGCAGATCACGAAGAAGTAGTGGCCAACAGGGCAGTAGTACGCCTCAGCCACGGATTTTGGCGCCAGGAGGTAAAAAATAATATGATATTACAATTCGCTTTGCGTCTCCCATTATTCCCGGATGAATCTTTTTGTACATATTTGCATAAAATATTAGCATTTCATTTTTAATGTTTACATAGCGCTTTATTCTTCATTTAATTTGATTTAATACACTCAAGTACAACAATTAGTTCCTTTTTTTACATTAATATACAGAAAATTTCCTTAGCTTTCTCTAAATGGAATTTAATGATCATTATATTCGTAATCGAATAATTGTTTTGATAATTTCTATTTATTTTTCTCTTCATTAATGTTATTGGAGCAGTATCGTGTGATCCTCTTATATATTTATTAAATATTAAACATCAATTCCCATTTTATATGACATCCCTCAGGGATTTTTTATCTGTATAAACCGAAACTTAGGCTCTTTAATTTTTTTTTAAATATACGAAACTTTGTTTTGTTTCTTCATTAATATTACGTATTAATACGAAATTGTAACTTTCTCTTAATTCTAGAAGATTATATCTATCCTTTTTTCTGACAAGAATTATATATTCCCTATTTCTAGATCACTTATTACAGCTATTCATTCTGATATGATTTATTAAATAAAATTATAAGACTTGTACAATCCCATCTACTTTCCCTTAAATACATTCGTTATTACGATTGTTGAATGTGTGTTTCATACTATCTCTTTGCGGAATTCTCATTTTCTTATAAATTATTCTTTATTGGAAATGCTGTTCATTTACTATAAAGCCCTAAAATATTTCTCACATCACATATATTTTATCACATCAAGTATTTTTATTTGAAGCTTTGAAGATAAATCAAAAATTTCGTAGCGCTTCTTTAATCTCAAGCAAATTCGGATTTATCTTTTCAGTAGATAAATTTTTTCAACGCTAACTAATAAATAACGCTTGTTAGAATGAGAAAGAAAGAAAGTGAAAGGGAACATTCGATAATACTAAATTTATTTCTTCGGATTTTTCAGAGGAGCCCTTCATGAAGCTGGCTGTAGAAACGATAGAGGAACTAGACTGGTGCTTAGATCAGTTGGAAACTATTCAGACTCATCGATCCGTGTCGGACATGGCATCCCTGAAGGTACGACCTTATCCGTTTATATTTTTTCCTTTTCTATATTCTTTCGCAACATGTTCTCTCAACGTTTGATTTCTAGTATATCTCACAAATCTCAAAGAGGTTATGTCTCGCGTTATAGCCGTCCATGTATAGAATATCTCGTGAGGAATCCGTCTTTAGAAATACGTTATTCAAATGACTTTAAGCAAAAAAAGTCAGATTGCAATTCTCGAAAAGATCGCAATATTCTTTAAATAAATTCTTTTGTATTCTTAAATAAATTTTTCTCCAAAAGACACTGAAAAGAAAAAACTATATCTATACATTTAAGCCAAAAATTGAAAGAAATTCTCTTGTTTGGAATTATTAAAAATATTTAGGACATAATCCTAAATATATTTCCAGACCATATGCACGTTTAAAAGACGTTTTTATGATGTCTCTTAGATATCTTAAACGTTTATGTCTAAAAGATATTTTTATGATGTTTTACAACATTTTTTTAGACATGTATTGTTTGAGATTTTTCCGCAGAATATATAATTAAAATTTTTTACATATTTTTCAATTAATTTAATAGGTATATACAGTTATTTCTAAATTTAATTATTGTATATTTCATTTTAATGTAAAAAGAAATTTGCGTCATGAGTGCTTTATGTTTTTTTTTATTTTATGTACATAATGATAATTAATAACGTAAAGAGAGAAAAGTTCTTGTGTTTGCGATAATATTACTCAGCTATGCAAAGAAATGTTGACACTTATAAATAAATTCACCATTATATGCACTATCGATCTGATTTCTAGTCTTCGTTTGATTTTACGAAAGAGATAATATATAATTTTGTTCTACAATATTTGCGCACTAACGCAAAATTTATTATACAAAATTATTTAATTATATAAGCAATTTTATATACTAATTATACAGTGGCTAAGACAGAATCTAAACTACCTTCACTTAGATCATAAATTCTTATACAGGGAAAAATTGAAATTTAAATATTATATTTATTTCCTGATGGATAATAGATACTTATCATATGCAATAAAAACAATTATTTCTTAATAATTTTGCTCGACATTCTAACTGTGCAATTTCCGCATTGATCGTTAATTGTTTGCATTCCGGTCGAAGAATTTTCAATTTCAACAAACGCGTTGGTACAATCGGCGCGAAAACAAGATCATTTGAGTGCGAACGCGACCAATTTATTTCCCCCTTGAGCTACAAGTGACAGCAAAGAGAATTCAGCGATTTTATATATTTTAGCAACTATACTGTATAATTGTACAACATGGAACACGTGAGAGAAAATGGAAATCTAACTGTGAAAATTGGCAAGAGGAGAATTATTTTCTTTCAAGCTTGCGTTTTATTGAAACGGCTTTCAAGGTCACGAAAAATTTCCCGATAAAATGAAATTTTGCACGAAACTTTTCTCATTTATCTCATACAGACTGGAAGTCGTCCTTGTGAATATTCTTCTATGTATTCAGAATATTTATTGCATCGAGGTTTGTTGTATTTTAGTTGAATCTTATTTCTTTACGTCACATATAAGAAGTCAGCGATGAAAGTGTAAAGAATATTGATCTTAGCTATTGTGTAAACATTCTTCCAGAAGGATCTTTTTGAGACTCCTTATCAAACAGTTTTAGCTTTCCAACCAAGATCCAACGCGTAATTAAACTTCCTTGACGATAATTAAGTAAAAAGGTGGGCTGTTAAAATTTAAAACAAATATGACGTATAATTTTTCTTGGTATACTATGGTAAAAATAGTTTTTGTCTTTTCAGTCATGCAATTTTGCTTTTTTTTTCATCAATATTGAACGATATTTTTGAACGTTGTTTTTATATTTTTATATTTTGATTGACTCGGAAATGCCACGTGTAGTTCCGCATATGTAGGTGTTCAATTAACTCGAATTCTTTTTAGAGTTTATTAGAAAATTAAAACGGAAATAAGATCTTAATAGGATAAATAACTGCGTAAGTATTTATACCTGTTGGTTATAAAATTTATCGTCAATGTCGTAAGATGATTCATTTGCAAAAAGATTTCAGTATTCTTACTATATCTTTAAAGTGAATATAATATCGACTTAGCGTAACATTAAAGGGTAATTGAAAGAGTTGATAGCGAAAACTCTATTTTTCCGTAGTCGTCATTATTGTCAGTGATGGAGAAGTTATCAAAAATTTTCTGTCTTTGAGCTTTTTCGTGGTTCTTTAATCGCTCTAATTTAGTCATGAAATTAGTGAATTTTCTTGTTCTTTGTAATTCCCATATTTATGATAAAGTATAAATAATTATAAATAACGAAGCTCTTTGTAGGCTCTTTAAACTCATTAGAAACTACTTATGTATTTATAAGCATTAGAATTAAGAAACAAGCGAAAAATATTAACAATAAATATCATCTTTAATGATATAATGTGCGAAAAATAATGGCGTAATTTTTTTTACGTATTACGTGGAAAATAATTTTTTTTTTTTTTTTCATTTCTATTGTTTATCCCTGTTATCAAAAGTTCTTTAATGTTGTTTTTTTATCAAGTAACTTATTAAAATTGCTTGTATAAGAACAATTATTAAAAAATTATTATTAAAAAAAATTTTTGAATGTAATTGTAAGCTTGTTTTTTACATGGAAATATAAAATGTAACAAAATACACTACAATATTTCTTTTTTCAGTTTCGCTCATTATTGTGACCTTTCTTTTCATAAACCAAATATCTCATATTTATTCTCGCATCTTATGAATTATTCATTTGCATAAACTTAAATTGTATGGCGACCTGCGTACCATTTTCAGTTGTAATATAATTCTGTTACGTTCGTAATCCAAAACTAACATGCATAACTTTTTGACATTACGTCAACTCTATATTTTCTTCTCGTTAATAAAGAAACGTCATCTACTTGTTTTAAGTATGTATGACTCACGTAAAAATCCTGATGTTCCTTGTTTGCCGATATGACGTTTACATAAATGTGTTCTGAAAGCAAGATGACATGTATATTAGTTTAGCGAAAAGAAAAGTTTAAACGCAGATAAATTAAGGCAATCTCCTTATGAGATGGAGAAAGCTTGTATAATTTCTTATTAAGAATTGAAATTAAGTAATCCTTAAAAAGATAAATGTTAAAAAATTAAAATACTAAAAAAATAAACATATTTTACATTAATTGCCAATTGTTTGTCATTATTATAACGGAAGAAAATAATATTAAGTATATCGCGCTGTATCAAGCTAAAGTGCTTTTGACAGAAACTCTGACATGCTATTAACATGTAATAACGAAAAGAACAATTTTTAAAAATTGTTTATTTTTAAAAAGTTCTTTTTCTTTGGTTCCTGATGTGCGACGTTGAATTGCTTTTATAACTGAAAATTACGTCAATTCATCCTGTTGCTGCTTTTAATTCTTGTTGAAAAATTGAATTAAGGCGTTGCTTCATTTGTTGAGCTATAATAGCTTTAACTTTATAATTTTATTATTTTATTCATGTTTTTACGTGGAAAGATTATGTTATGTCTAGTAAATCGCAAGAATGACTATTGAAAAAGTAAACATTTTGAATAATTAGTTTTAACAAAATGTCACATATATATATGTGAAATTGAAAAGTGGAAGCTTCATTCTCTCGAAAATACAATCGTTTAACTTATTTACAGCGACATTTTCATTAACCTTGTTAATTCTAATTTAAGCAAGTATTTCAAACAATGATATCGCGTTTTGTATTATGTCTTCGTGACTAATTCTGACCTCTTATCGGGCAATGATTTTTTTAAACAAATAGTATAACAATAATTTCCATAATATATTTCAATTTTTTTTAAATATTCGATGATTTTAATGAGATTTATGTGTAGTTCGTTTTTATCAAATATTGCTTAATCACGTTTCCACGATTTTCACTTCAGATTTAAAAAAAAATATATTGGAGTTGAAAATGCTATTACATTTGAAGAAAAATAAGTTTTGATGGAAATTTAAGATTATAAATTAAATTAGAAATAATAATGATTATTCAATCATTTCACAAAATTATAGATACTAAATAGTGTATAATAAATAAATGTATAATAAATAATACTACGATATGAAGGAATAATTAATCTTTTTTAATAAAATACATGTATTTTTGTACTTCTAATGTTATTTATTTGTAATAGTTTCAGTTTCATAAATTTTTCTAATAATATAAAAAATTATTTATAGTATAAAAAATTAATCTTTTTTCAAATTGACGAATTCATTTTTGAGCTTTTTCTTGTGTATATGAGTTCTTTTTCATTTTTCACTCGTTTTATTAAATCTTTTAGGTCATATTTCTCGTCATACAAACGCACTATCTTGATCCGATTACGTAAAGGAATCAATGCTCATATTCTTTTTATTTTCGATTAAGACAGGGACCTGCGAGTCGTTATAATACCGAACAGGACTATTACTCTACGGGGCAGAATTTTTTGTTTATCAGCATTTCGTCCAAAATTGCTTGTATCATCAAAAGCGGATGCAATAAATTAAATGCCGGGATTTATATGGGAAGCACGTGACCGAGTCATTGAAACTACGTTTTAATTACACACAGAGGCCGATTTCTTGTGTGAATCGACGGGAATGGTGCCGCGCAAAGCGCTCGTGTGTAAATTTATCGGTTCCGCGAGGTTGGCGCTGGATAGAATCATTTCAGCGGTAATTTATTCCATTTTGTGATTGTGCGTAATCAACAAAATCTTCGTTGCGAATATTATAACCGTATATTAAAAATCAAACGACATTGCGCTTGTTAATAATGATACAATATTGATGAGAAACATATTTGAGAAATATAAACTTGAGAATTTTATCTTATTTTTAATATCAATGGCAAATATAAAGCGACAAAAAGCAAAATCTTTTCCGCATTCTTTGTTGAAATCGCCATTTAGACTGTTCAATGAAAATATTTATGAAAATAAAATCTCCGGAGCTCGTGCAATTTTGTTAGATAGGATTAGGAGATTTGGAACTTCTCCATCGATATCGCTCCATCGAGAATCGCCAAAATCGTGCTCGGAATTGCAATCGATTTACTTAAGAATTTCGAAGCAGCATCTTTACACCATGCTGAAATACATACATTTCCTTCGACAGATTTACGCCGACTTATTTATATGTCTGAAGTGGAAAACGGTTTGTTTTCACACTTTGCACACATGCAGCTCCGAAAATCGGCCGAGGAACCAGAAAATAACGATTTCACGTATCTATATTTTTATTGTACTATTTCCCTCCTCTAAAGCTCGACGACTCTGAAATTTCCATGATTTGCATTTACCGCAACACGTATGATCATATTCATAATGATATATCCTTTTAAATGGTCGTAAAGTTTACTCCAGTTTGATGATAATCGCGCTGAAAAGTCAACATAAAAATGAGTTTTATCCTATGCTTAGTATGCATATTCGAATATTCCGAAACTGCCAGTTTTCTTTCAAGAAAAAGGTAAGATTTACGACGATATTATATGCAAATGAACATTTTAACATTTATGCTTTGCTCAAACTTATTGGACGAAAATTTTACGAGAAAGAAAACAGTAAATTCACCAAGAGCATTCCTTTGGGAAAAATACCCTTGTGAGCGTCGTTGCTCTTCAAAGAAAATCGATACTTCGAATTAATTGACCTACATTAGTAATAGCGAGAACTCGCGACCTTATCGTTAAGCTCGATGCGACTAACCGATCAATTATATTATATTTGCGATATAGCATGCCATAACTAATAATAGAATTAACATTTAACATACACAAATGAGCATGGTTCAACATATGTATATTCAAAGCGTTGAATCTGTTTTATAGAAGTTATAAGTATAAAAGCTGTTCCCCTTTAATCTCTTATTATAGTTATTATATGTAATTAAGGACAAAAGAGATATTTATTCTTAATAATTAATTTTTTATTTACTTGTTTGTAAAGCTTTCTAAATATTTTATTTTTTATTTAATAATTTACTTAACATATTTCCGATTAAATATGTAGCTTCTCATTTTATAAGTTATTATATTTGAATTTAAAAGAATCTACTCTTATTATTTTATTTCATAACTCTGCGATGAATTTTCTGCGGCGGAACTATCTTTAATACATTATTACGGTACTTCATTATTAAAATGCTGCTATGCTATAACCGCTGCGAATGTTCTGCTATATAAAGCAAACTAGGAAATTTTCCATCGATCGCCTGTAATGCTTCGGCATTAATCTACCTTTCTCATTTTCAAAATGCTAGTGTCAAACATTTATTCGCGTTTTTTACTCACTCAATTCCGCCCGTGAAATGATTCGAATCAATTATCGCCATCTATGGTCCGTTGCGCAAAAAGTCTGTTCGTTTTATTTTCATCATTTATCGCTCAGATATGGTGTGTAAAGAGTTTACTGGAAAAAAACTAGTATTGACTTGCTCAAGTCGAAATCTAAGTTGAGAAACGGAGTTGTGTATAGTTAGATTATTAGCACAATGTTCGTACCTACTATATAAATATTCACCACGAAAACGCTTGTTCAAAATTCAAAGCTTCGGGAATAATTTCGTCATGACAACAAAGTTCATACGAGTTAAATAGTAGGATTGTGAGAAAGAAAATGTAACGATGAATCATTGTCCGACAATCACGTGCTTTGTGTTGCTCCAATTGTTAACGCGCAGACGGATGAATTCGCGATTTTTTCGCTGACGCACGATAACAGATGTGAGTCTAAAGAAATTATGACATTAACAGCGTCGAACGTTTCGAGAGGAAGATCTAATAAATGAGACGCTATCATGCCGTTTAACCTTTTCTCCATAGGTTCAAGAGAATCTCCGTATCGCCGAGTGTATCATGCGTGCCGCGCGTGATTGCTCAACGTAAATAAATTGCTGATCTCCCACAAAAATACTTTTGCAGCGATGATGCGCGAATCCATCGAGATCTTAATGATTCATAAATAAATATCGTTTGCGTGACTCCCGATCGAAAATATTGTATTGTAATTGAGCCTATCAATTTTTTTCAGCCTTTATCTTGAGCTCTAAATGATATTCTTTGAATGCCTTTGTTAATCAATCGAAGATACTTTTTTAACTTGATTGAGCTTGTGAATTGCTTGATCGTTGCAAGATCGTTGAGATTAAATAAAAATTACTATATCAATTTTTTAATCTGAATGTTGTAACATACACATAAATCCGAACTAATTTCATAACATGCGTGTAAAATCGTCTCTTCAAAGAGACACACGCGTTTAGCTGGTTCTACATTAGTTGCAAGTTGATCCCAAGCTTGTTGCGATTAATATATAATAGAAACAGTTTTAAGAACACAGTTTCTCGTAAACGCGAAATTGAAATGTTATCATCGTGACTGTTTCTGAATTGTACCAAGTTTTTGCTTAACATGACCGACGTCATGTCATGTAACTCACATTTCCGTATGTACTTACTTTCATATTATTGAAATCTTTACCGCTCACACACAGGAATTATGTATTGTCTATGTTCATATTGTATGTACGAGTATGCATATTGTAATTGTTGCCAAATTCATACGTTATTCTCAATCATTAAGAAGCAAGTAACAATGCTTAACATAAAAATAAAATAAAATAACAAGTTGATGCAATAAACATACCTGAATAAGAATATTTTCGAATAGTTTAGTTATTCATAATAACTAGAATTTAAATCTTGATGCTGTTTTCTTCCATTCCAAGCGCCGCGAGAAATATCGTTTATGCTGTTATAGATGTAAGACTTAGTTTCTATACACGCGTTGTCGTGTATTATGACATACATCAAACACGCCCATTAATTTGCAATATTTGAAATTATTTGAAATTATTTTATGACTTATTAGTTATTAATTTGACAAGCTATTATTTAATACGTATCGAAATTCGATTAAAATTAGCTGATTGAGAATTTATTTTTAATATTAATAACATTATAACACGACGCCTAGTGGAGTAGACGTTATGCCCATATCATACTAACGATTAGAAATTGCGTTTGCGTTCGCATTTGCGTCCCTTGATTAATCAAAACGAAACTGTTGATCAGTAGGTCTTTTTCGATTTGGTTAAATTGATTGAATAAAAGACGTAAACGCGAGACGCAATCTCCAATCGCTAGTGTGATATCGGCATTACTGCTGCTCACGACGTGCGGCGGCACTTGAAGTGAGAAAACTTAAAATTTTATTTTCAAAATGAACAAAATGATAATTATTAGAACAGTTTTGAAAATATTTCTTCTCTGAATACTTTTTTAAAACATGATCTGTCAAAATTAATTATAAATCTTGAAAATTGTTAGAGACAGCTATACTTAACTTTAAAAATTTCTGTGCAATTCACTCACAGAACTTTCCATACATACATTTCATACATAACATATGCTTATTGAAAACTCTATTCTTCGAAAATTGGAAATCGACAGGAATCGTATAATTCTTAAAAATTCTTCTATGTATTTTAAATTCATCATAGTTTAAAGAAGGAAGTTAGGATCAATTCGTTTTTCTTATGCCCGATTCTACCAATGTAGATTAATTTTAATTTAGATTAAATTTACTTTTTAATTCTACTTTTTTTTCTTTCTAATTCTAAAAATTAGAAAAAAATGAAGATTAAATTAAATCGAGATATGGGTCTACATTAATAAAAATAGACATTATGAATATTATTTTCTGTCTATCTTGAAAATATAGATTCGATTTTTAGAAATATCTTTGATGATGAATGTTAGATAAAAGAGTTATGTTATTTAACATGTATAATTAAGAATTGCAAAATAATTCTTCATCAATCTCCATTTACGCGTTTATTTCAAATTTTTTAGTTATATTTTTATAACGTTATAATAGAAATCTTGTGCCATTTTTTTTTAATTCAGGTTTTGAAAAAGTTATTTTTTCCCTCTCTTTCCTCTCTTTCTTTCTCTCCCTCTCTCTCTCTCTCTCTCTCTCTCGATATGAACCGAAGTCTGTAATATTGTACGTCTGTATTGTTGTCTGTAATTTTTCCCTCTTTCCCCTCTCTTTCTCTCTCTCTCTCTCTCTCTCTCTCTCTCTCTCTCTCGATATAGACCGAAGTCTGTAATATTGGCGCCTCGCCAGGAGACATAAGATCTGGCGCCATAGTACTTACGAACTTATTTCTTCAATGTGAAACTTGTTTGTTTTTAACATAAAATATTTTCAATAGTTATGCCTTTCACGTTAAAATTTAGTTTAGTCTATAAATTAAATAAAAGATAAACCAAAAATTTATTCTTAAAGGTCTTTTTCTTTTATTAATATTTATATTTCAATAATTGGTGATATCTTTCCGATAATTGCTTTTATTAAAGAAAAATATTTGTATAACAAGATCCCGTCCATAATTCAAAAAATAGTTTCGTATAGGTATTTACATATATTTATATAGCAAATAGAAACAATTTTGATATAAACTGTTTTGAAAATCTCTGTGAGTAAGAGATCTGATTGGCTCTGATTTCATTTGATTACGTGCAATACGGCCGAAAAGTCGATTAAAAACGCCACAGATGCATATCGTACTTATCTACTTATATACTTCGCTCTTATACAAATGTCTGATTTAAACTATTTTTATTATTATGATTTGTTGCGGCAGTCGTATTAACTAATTGTTACTTATCATCTGTGCATTGCAATCTTGTTATGTAATATAATATTATAAAGATAGCTTAAATGCATACACCATATCGAGAGTCTTTGTGAATATATTGTTATTAAAAAAAATACTGCTTATGTTTCTTATAACATCGTATGCAAAACAATGTGTGTTCAGCGGCAATAAGCATCGTAATGATAATACCCTATGATAACGTAAGAAGCATCATTAAGAAATTCACTAAACGTATTGCAATTTGCACGTAGAACCGAGTGTGAAACTTTTAGTATTACTTATGTAATACTAAAAAAAAGTTGAAGTTGCCGAAAACTAATCAGAGATATTCTCTTATATATAGATAGAGATATTCTATAGATAGAGATATTCTATAGATAGAGATATTCTCATTTTTGCCAGCTATTTATACATACGTCAAATGTAACTAGGAAAAAAGGAAAAATATGAATTCGCGTACTGTATAAGAAACGACGACGACGTATTTAAAATTAAATTTTAAAAACACATTGTACTATCATCGTTTAAATAAGTGATATGAATTAGGACACACTGAATTGTTTTTGTTTTGTTAATCTCTATTCAAACTAATGAAATTATTAATGAATCTTTTTTTTAATAAAATGCATTGAAAATGTAAATATTTCAGATACAAATTAAATTATAACAATACAAAAAGCATATTTTATAAACTTGTAAATTTTCTTCCAGATATTTTTACGAATTTAATATCCTTGTATTTGATTGCATTTGACGTTCACATAATTATAAAACTGCATTTTTCTTTATAATTTGTTTATCATTCAATATTTTTATTTTCAATATTTTTATTGAAAAAATACATCATATCACATCATATCTCAGTTTTTCTTCATAAATTGCTGTTTAATAATGTTCCGATAAAATGAAATATTTCATTGACGAGTCAAAAATATTGAATTTAGATAATTATCGTGAATAACTATCCGCGAATATTATTGGTGACAGTAATTATTAAAAATCGTAAAAATGACACAGTTTTCCATTTATTAAATTGAGGAACCGTAAAAAAAATTGCTAAGTAGATCAATCGCATTTATGAATTAAATGAGGGTGTACAATTCTATCACAAATTGCGTTTTTTACTCGGTTTTTTTGTCATTCGAGAAAAATATTTTGTTTGCTGAGATTATTAATGCGAGCGCATGGAGAGTTTAAGACTTGATTTATGATCCTATGGGACGTATTCGGTGTAATTTGTTTAAATGTCGATAACGTTATCGTGTGTACATCTAGATTCTGCCTTTTGCTTTGTTTGGTTCCGATATTTTTGTACAGGAATGCGAACCGTCTCGTATTGCGTCGTTTTGACGAGCCATTAACCAAACAAGTGGCGTCCGCTTTCAATCAAAGAAGAATGCCTGACAAGTGTGGAAAAAATTCGCGGAAAATAAACTGCGCTCGCTTCCCTGAAGCAAGAAATTATTTTCCCTATCGCATATGAGAGGCTGGATGTTACTACTATGTTCATTGTTGATTGGAAATTGATCATTCGCTAAATGATTGCGAGGTCGTAATTTGCGAGATCGTAAAAAGAACAGTTAAATGGTGAGCACATTAAATTTGGTTATAAAGCCTTTCCAAGTAATCTAATGCTTTAGAAAAAAAACTCGCTTCGTATCTCATCATCGATATCTTTCTTGAATGTAATTTTTATTAAACATTTTTAACACCTGTTTTTACTAATGTAAATTAACTTATTGACTAAACTCGGTTTGACTTATTTTTTCCTTTTTAGTTCTAAAAATTAGAAAAAAAATAAGTATAATTCAATCGGAATTAAAATTAATTTACATTGGTAGAACTGAACATAAAGAATATATCCGTTATTTTTGTGATGAATCTTACGGATTTCCAATCTTATGCGTGAAAGCATGTTGAAATTATTTCAGATAACCGAGTCATCAGTTTCTAGACATCATTATCATAAAAGACTTTTACAGACCAGAGATAAGAGGAGCAGCAAATACTCGGTAAATGACGTAAATGAAACTTGACGTATTCGGGGAGAAGTTTTTTCATTAGCAGATACAAACGTGATATGTTCATCCCGGAAAGAGATTATGATTAATGATTATCTTTATGGTACATCGGTTTATTGTGATCATCTGCGTTTTCAGTGCGAACGCATGGGTCAAACATACATTTACACCAGACGAAGATATGTGTGCAGCTTTGATGTTGTAAGCTACACTTATTATACATTCATGTTTCTGAAGCTCGACTATTATCGTATATTAAATATCATCTGCGAGATGCATCACCGATTGCATTATCAGATCAGAAATGTTATCAAGTAATGCTAAACGATGTTATCTAATTTATATGACGTTTTTTATCTTAGTTATAATATTTTTGCGTGCAGTACACCAAGTATGAAAATTAAATCGCTCATATTAAGTCATATCGTTCTGCAGATGTTTCGTTTTTTAGAAAGACAATGAATTTTTAAACATTTTAATCACTTATTTGACTAATCGTAACAAATTTTCATAATAACTATTTATCTTTTTTTTGATAAATTGCATAGAAATAGAAAGGATATATCTATATGCGCGCGCGCACGCGCGCGCGCGTGTGTGTGTGTGTGTGTGTGTGTGGGGGGGGGAAATGTACATTATTTTTATTAATTAATATTAATTAATGTGAGATAAGAATATTAATTAATATGAACATGCTTCTTCTTGCTCTTTCGGAAATCACGCTCGTGATTGTCCTCATATAATGACTCATGACTTCATCATTTTATGGATGAATTAATTATAAAGTAGTGTGAAATCATCAGGCACACATTGAATCGAGGTTTGGCTCGAGGTACGACTGCGTAAGATTCGGCTTGAGATTCTGCTTGAAGTTTTGCTAATCTGAATGCTCTTTAAAATAACAACTGCAACGGATGATACAATAAATATAACTGTTTGGAGCATTTTAAATTGTTTAATTATTGTAATACATGAATGTTTGATAAATGTGCATAATTCGACGAAATCATCCTATTGTTGAAAGTAAATAATTTTAAATGGCAATAAACGGTATTTGAATGATCATTTAAAATAAACTTGATTTCCGTGGAACGATAATAATCTCTATTAAATAATACCTAACGTAACTACCCTCTTGTAACTTTATTTTGCGCCAAATTCTACGATTGCTTCAAAGCGAGGAAGGAAACTTTTGCTTTTCTTACATCCGCAGGGACTTATCCCTTGTGTCTGGCCGCAGGAATTGATCTACTGCCTGAATGTAATGAGACAACCGTCTGAATTTCCGCCATTATTGCCGAATGTTCTCGTGTAATTCCAAATAATCGCTGTTATACTCGTAATATATATATATATATATATATATATATATATTTTATGTATATATATATATATTGTATGTATATATATATATATAATATATAGTATGCAATGTGTACAATAAATGTAATCTTTTCGAATTATATATTCCATATATCTGAATTTTTTAGAACATTAACATCCATGAAATACATTTTGCATATTATCTATATGTATTTATATGTACATATCTATATATATATATATATGTGTGTGTATCATTATCTATATATATTTATATATGTGCATTTTTATATTTTATATTATATATATTTAGTATCATTTTTAACAGTTTATGTCATTATGATCAATTTTTATGTCAATACTTAAAACAAATATAAGTGCATAATAAAAAGCATATTCATTCGTCAATGAAATAAATTTTATTGTTATTAGCACTTATGTACGCATATCAAAGAACTTGCCATTATCGTCATACAATTCGCTAAGTTTAAATAATTTTAGGATTTCAATGGCCAAAAATTGATTAGTTGTAGGTATAATACTAAGTATCTTGTATTATGTTATATGTATAGTATTTTGTATTATGTATTGTATTAGTATTGATGTTGTAGGTATAGTATTTCCGCCATCGTTTAAAATAATATTTTTCAGAGTTTCCACACACACACACACGCGCGCACGCACACACACACACACACACACACACACACACACACACACACACACACACACACACACACACACACAC
>Ga0157364_1000608_pt1 | contig 25853 bp, 10 predicted proteins | sample AttsexASBM2_FD_111476 | JGI IMG/M metagenome (GOLD analysis project Ga0157364, IMG submission 111476) | Fungus gardens microbial communities from leaf cutter ant in Ribeirão Preto, State of São Paulo, Brazil - Atta sexdens ASBM2 | ecosystem: Host-associated > Fungi > Mycelium > Unclassified ... | reverse complement strand
GAATAACTTTATGATGCAGACACAAATCGACTAATGTTTCTATGGGGTTATGTTGACAGATGCCCAAGTTTATTGTATGACGTCTATGATCTATTTATTTCGACCACCGCTTACCGCTAAAGCTATCTATAGGAGAACGGCGGAAGCAAAGTTGTACACCTAATACAAAAAGATTATTTACTGCACGACATGCCCTTTTACGAGGAATGTGTTTCATTACACGTATAAATAAAACACGGTAAAAATGTATAAAAATGATTAATTAAATTAACTCGAATTGAGGTAAATCAACTCAATCTCAGAGTGCTAATAATTGTTGGGTTGTGTCAAGAAACATTTTAATCTTTAATATTTAATAAACATTCAGTTCTGTAAAATATTTATTCCCTTACGAAAAAATACACTGAATTAGGCGTTAGCGGTCCGAAATATCACTTAAATTGATTGTTAACTTCCAAATAATTCTTCATTTTGAAGATTAATTGAGTGTTATTTCGGACCGCCAATGCCTAATTCGATTTTTTTTGTAAGAGTTAAATTAATTAAACTCAGTGAGAAATAATGAAATCGATGTCAATAATGAAATCGACATCGATTTTATTATTTCATGTCAATTCCATTTCTCACTGGGTTAGTACGCGAACTTAATTGTATCATCAATTAAAATAATTTTATCAGCATAATGAAATAAATCTACAGTAAAATAAATTGATTTTAATATTTTACTGAACTATTCTACAAAATGACAGGACTCAATAAATTGTTGATAGTAACAATTTCAGAGTAAAATCAGGAGATTTTGTCTTCGAGTGAAATTAATTTAACAATTTATCTAATAGGACAATTTATTAAATTTATTTGATCCTATTACTTCGTAAAGTAATTTAATCAATCATTAAAACTTTCTATCATATAGATCGATTAATTAGTAGTCACCCTGAAAAAAATGATTATCGCCGTGATGTAGTGAAAAGCATAAAAATAAATGCATAAAAATGATTTAAATGATTTAAACATCTCCGCTTTATACAGATGATGTTGAATCTCTTTTACGAATACACACATCATCTGTTGATAGCTATGCAAAGCACTCCCTCGTTTTAAACCAAAATAAAATACCATCAATAACTTATTGAGTCCAATAACTTTTGTGTCCTGTTATTTTTACGTTACATTTACTTTCATTTACTTACTCATTAATCAATAATGATTTAGGGGGGTTGGTCACGAATGATTGTACAAAAATTGTCCTTGATACGGATTTAAATTACCTCGTATTACTTAACATTACCTAATACTACCTCAAATTATTTCAAATTATCAAATACTAACTCATATTACTCACGATTACCTTAGAGTTTTATTAAAATTATGTCATATTTTCCAAGATTACCCAAGATTTTTCGAAATTTACTTTGTTCATCTAAGATTATCTTATACGAGTACATATAGTATAATATTATTTCTTCAGATCATTCTAGAATATCTTTATAGACCACTATGATAAATATGATCTCTTGAGAATATCGATTTTAGATTTTCAATGCTTAAGAAAAAAAATGCAATTTTATAAAATAAATATATTTATTGTAGGAATACAAAAATATAAAAATTTCAAACATAATATATATTATATGTATATGGTGTATTATATGTATAGGGTGTTCAGAAATTTAATCGACCACATTTGTGGGCAGGTAGAGCGGATTAAACTGAGTCGAAAAATTCTACTATTTTGCAATTTTCGCAATAGTTAACAAAATATTAATTACTAAAAATTACCGAATATTGGTTTTCAATAATTTTTTTCTCAAATACTATCAACTTTATAGAAAAACTGCAACAGACAAAAATTGTTTATTTTTTTCTCATAAAGTTCTGAGATTTTTTTTAGAATTTTTTTACAATTTCTTAATAGCTTATTTTCTCACGTTGGTAAAAATAGTTGCCAATAAAAAAATGCAGTACTAAAAAATTGATAAAAAATTCTGAAAAAATTCTAAGAATTCTATTCAATATTCGACAATTTTTAATATCTTATTAACTATTGCTAAAATTGTAAAATGGTAAAGGACGTTTCGACTCAGTTTAGGTCATTCTGGCTATCTACGAGTGTAGTCTGTTGAATTTCCGAATAACCTGTAGAGATAGTAACAAGCACAGTATAATCAGGAGGGATACTCCGTGTCGGTACCTTTGATTTCCGTGTCACAGTCACATGAGCATCCCATGTTAATATTTGAAAAATCCAGGATCGAAAGAGGATATAATGCCCCAATGCTCCATTGCTTTGCTCTAAAAAACATAATTAAATAAATAAATAAATAAATAAAAAGATGCCGTGTAAACGTAATCAATGTAAAAATGTTATCTTTTTTCACAAAATTACTTATTTGATTATGTTTAATTAAGTTAACCTAGCATAAACTACTTACTTTTTATAAATTATAAAAACTTATCTTACGATATCTTTGGGATAAGGAAAAAAAGTGCATTGTGAATTTTTTACTATTATTATTGCATTATGTAATACTGCATGTAACATAACTTTTCTTTTTTTATCCATTTTTTAGAAATATTTATGGCGCAGCTCTTAAATTGTCTTCTTTTGCTACGGATATCTACTCACACGAGATCTGTGTAATATTAATATGTACGTTCTTGTCATCTTGCATTTCATTGATTCGATCCAAAACAAAAGCTGTGCAAGCATATCTGCGCGAACACGCATTTTTTTCGCTGAGTGTTTCTCTACTGATTATACTGTGGTAACAAGTTTGACTACTCGTAACATTTGAGATTTTTTAATACTAACAAAACAATATCCAATTAAATATAAATACATAATAAGTATTTTATAAAATAAAAAATATTTTTAAAAAACATCAATAATAACACAGACTCTTTATGAAACGATATTACAACTTATTGTTAGTATTAAATTAAAAATTTTGCTAAGATTTATTTGATCGATCTGTTAAAACAGTGCTCGGCACTAGATGTTTTGAGCTAATTTCTGGGTGGACGACACTTACTGTTCCCCTATTATCGCTCTTGACTCGACGGCACATATGTGACGCTTAGGAGCGTTCCTATATTATAGAATATCCAAGAGATAAAAATTGTTTAATTTCTTCTCATAGAGAGAATTTTTCAGAATTTTGATCAACTTTCAGTACTGTATTTTTTTTATACATATATTGGCAACTATTTTTACCAACATGAGAAAATGCGATACTAAAAAATTCTAAATAAATTTTTAGAATTCAATGTAAAAAGAAAATAAACAATTTTTGTCACTTATTGTTTTTCTGTAAAGTTGATAATAAAAAAATTATTGAAAACTAATATTCAGCGATTTTTAATAATTTATATCTTGTTAACTATTGCAAAAAATTGCAAAAACACTGGTACAAAATTTTTTGCAAATGGAACAGGACTTTTTGATTCAGTTTAGTCCGCAGTACACGAAATATTTGATGATCATTCTGGGATACCCTATATACATGCCAGGATCGTATTTTTTGCCGATTTTTGCCGAATTATCATTAAAGAACACGTTTCTTGCTAAATAATGTTTATTTTTTTTAAATGACTTATCAAAAATTGTAGATAAGGATGCTCATAATTTTTAAACGCTTATGTATTCGCAGCCTGAGAGAGAAAGCATTATAAGATGTGGTACCGCGAAAACTTAAGGTTAACAATTTTTAGATAAAAAAGTGAGCAAATTGCAGTCAAAAAATTGTGCTCCTAATATGAGATATCTCGAGAAATCAATAATAAAACGCAAAGTACATCAATATTGCAATTAAAAAACTTTATTTAATGTTTCTAAAATACAAATAAACATAGCCAGTGCACGTGCAAAATGAATATGTGATGCCATTATACCTAGCTGACTCGTTTTCTAATTGGAACCAAGTATCATAGAAACAGGCACTCGATGTTTATTTCGATTGTCTTTTCTATTGTACAATAATTTATACTTCAGCAACGATTTTCACTATGACATAGAAGCATAGATTATTTTATATTAGAAACACATTGGGTATCTCATATATTACAATTTTCATGCTTTATGATTTTATGATCATCAAATCTAACGTCTGTAATTAAGCAATTCAACATATCACGTATTTTTCTATTAATACGATCTTAATCTATCACCACATGAAGAATTTATTGCCAAATAATAAACAAGGTTTAAAAAGCTTATCTCAACGAAACTTGAAGACATCCAAATTCTAAAATCTTTTTTTGCAATTATGCAGGCACGATCTAATAATGAATTTTCCACTAAATGGTTTTCAATCTACGAACAATAAATTCATGGTGGAACCAAAAAATAGCGTTTATTAGTTTAGCGGAATGTCGCTATTTCATATTAGATGCTTATCTCATAATAGGGGACTTTCTTCTAATCATAAATTGGAATGGGAACAGTTATTGTTGTCGTTATATTCTATAACCATTTGGCAATGCAATTTTTTATGTGGTAACAATAACTAATTAAAAGCTAAGATTAGGAAAATCGCTTTTGAAAGATAACTTGTCATTATTACGTATTATTTATTAAAAGGTATTGTAACTTGTTACTTTTACTCTTTATTTTAACTCGTTACAAGTAATACAAATTACTTTTTTCAATAAACAATATGTGATGGTGACAAGTTACTTTTAAAAAATAACTTCTTCCCAAACTTCGCTTTTGTCATTATTATCATCATAAAAAATTGCAAAATCATTATCAAATCATTATTATAAAAAATAACGATGAAAAATGATGTATTACTTATTTTTTATCCCGGATTATAATTAATAAATTGTAAAACTATAAATTAATTTTACATAAGAATAATTAAAAAACTGGGAACTATATATTAAAAATGAAAAAATTATAGTTCTGAATGAATTTCTGCTCGCGATTGAAATCTGAAATTTTTACGTAAGTTGTTTTTGATGTAAGAAATAAAAAACATAGTCTTAACTTCGGGAAATGAAAAAAAATTTTTATATGACAAAATTTATCGACTAAAATCTGAATTGATTAAAGGAATGTTGGAGCGATGACCGAATTCAATCGATATCGATACAACAGATTTTTAATTCCAAATAAAATATTACGTATATCAAGAAAAAACATACATTATGTACATTAAATAAAACATTATGTACATTAAGTAAAACATTACGTACATTTCTTGCTCATATCCTATATATCACATGAATGCGAGATTATGTGCACTTATCATACTTTTCCTGTCATTTCTCTTATAAACTTCAAAATCATAATTTGAAAGTCTCATGATATTCTTATAAATTATTCAAATGTGGGAAAATTCTTTTTATTTGAATATATAGTTGAATTCATTTTTGTATACGAAAAAATCTACGTGGTAAATAGAAAACTGTAATTTATAATTTTTTGGGGATTTTCATACACGTTTGTACTTTCCCGAAATTATTTGCATTTTTTTCTTGTATTCTAGAGAAGAATTTTTTATTCTGTATAAGAGAATGAAATGGTTGGAAAAATACGAAATGAGCATCGATAACTTCAGTACTCCCTTAAGGAAATACGACTTTCCAGGGAAATGGAGGCGAAGGAAGTTCCATTTTTCATCTTCCCTCCTGCTAAGGGCGCACATCTTTTCACGCGAAGCGAGTTTCATCTCACTTCCCCTTCTGCCAAAGAGCGTCCGACTTCATAGGTTTCCTCAACAGTTTCCAATTAACAAAAAATATTTCTAATCTTAGTATTTTGGAGGATGATATACTGTTATCGTTAGATTTTGTCTTTATTCATTCGAATGACCCGCTCTGGTGATAGAGAGCATCAATAAAAGATGAGAACATCAGAAATAATACGGTGACTTCTAAAGATGAATTTATTAGAGCATTAAAATTAGTACTAGATTTCACCTTTTTTATGCTTAACAAATTTTCCAAACGAACCTTTGATGCGCCAATGGGTTTACCATTTATTATCTCTCATCGTATCCGATACAAGATTTAGAAGAAATTTCTCTCAGTAAATTGTCAATAGCACTATCCTTTTATGTAAAATATATGGATGTTGTTGCCATAGCCATTAATAAAAATTATATAGATGAGCTGTTTAGAACAGTTAATGAATATCATCTTAGATTGAAATTTATCATTGAAAAAGGTGACAACTTTCTTTAAATTTCTTGAAGGTGATATCTATAATTAAGGATAAAACAATGTACTCACATATATGATTTATATCATAAATCAACTTTCTCTGGTTGCTATTTAAATTATTTTTCTCAACATCCATTGAGTCAGAAGTTGAGTGTGGTGATGAACCTGGTGGATAGAGTCCTTCTATTATCTCATCATAGGTTTCATAAGAAAAATTTTGATAAAATTATCAAAATCTTACTAAATAATGGATTAACCTGTTAGAATTAATTTTCAACATTATTAAGAAATAATTACATAAAAAATTCGAACAAATTAACCAACACAATTCCGATAATATCAACAAAAATAAACATAACATCAAGTGCAGGTATTTTGTTGTACTTTTTTTGTACTTTTATTTTATTATACTTTTATCCAAGATATCGGAAAAAAATAAAAAGATTTTTTTAAGAAGGCTCCCAATTTTAATATGGCATGCAAAGGTGTTATAATAATTTATGGAAATTCATTAAGATACTTAAGGATAAACTTCCTATTTTATCTTATGGTTCCTACACACAGAACGCGGCAACGCGGAAATTGGCACAACAGCCAATCAACATCTCGCTTATTCGGAAGTAATAAATATGTAATTTCTACCGCACGATAAAACCAACTTTTGTGGAAGTAGCATTACATCATTTTTAGAAGTTTTGCAAAGTGGGACCGACTTGAGAACATAGAATTATAGGCTAGCAACAATTTGCCATGCGGCAAGTGTTGTCGCGTTCTGTGTGCAGGAGCCATTAGTTTCTTAATATATTTCCCGAATTTGGTTTTCCGATCCCATTTTTTGAAGGATCACAGTATCAATTTAGCTTTGGAGCTTCTTTGGGGAGAGGCTCGCTTATGTTTTTGCATTTGGTAATGGTTTGCATTCTTACTCCTTAGAGCAGAGCTTTCCAAATCGAGCACCGTGAGCCCTTAATCTCCTTGCTTCTTGTCCGTTCATGCTTGTTCCCCACTATGGGGTCCAATGCTTTTCCTCTATTCATGTATCGGCGCGGTGACGCGGCGTATCATTTCGTATAGTCAGGCGCGGTTTCATTGAAAGTTAGATACCGAGAAAGAGACAAAAGCAAAAGAAGTCATATTTATGTCTTATTTTATTTTCGTTTGGGATCTCTATTAATCCTAAGAATTATATTTGTATACTTGTATACTTGCTTGCGGCGACTCTAAACGCGTGTGGCAGGAAGACTGGAAGCGTTGAAAGGGGTAAAATTGAGAGGGACCTGCTCACCGTTGAAATCTTGGTGAGGATCACGTGATCATTTAGAAGACTACCTTAGAGTTTGTCGACACTCGAAGGGACCTGCAGTTTAACGCCAAATCCGAATGGCGAACGCGAAAAATCGCGTATATGGGATCGGTCCTGGATTCACAGATCAGGAGTCAATCGCACTGAGTGGCGATACCACTCGGCGTCCTTTCCTGTTTTAATACATATCAGGTGTGGGAAAAATTCGTGGCGTTTTTCCGTTAGATGACATTAAAAAAACGCCACGAACTTTTTCCCACATCTAATACTAATGCAGTTTAAAATAGTATGTGAGAATTATAACGCGTCTTATGTGGGGCAAACGAGCAGGCCTTTAAAAACGAGGATTAATGAGCACAGGAGATATATTAATTGGAATACGACACACACAGAGATTGTGATCACGGAGCATAGACTGGAGAATTCACAAGACTGATTGAGGCAATATCAAGATACTATATAAAGAATATATTTTACAAAAAAGACTAATCTCAGAAGTGATACACATACACAAAGATGAATGATCTTAATTTACAGAACGATATGGAATCCCTAGAGCCTACATCTTTTTATTTATTATGACTTGTTTCGTGCCCTTCAATAGTCTTGACATACAGTCGTGAGTGCAAAAATAATTGTACAGAGAAAATATTTTTTTAAAAACTCTTCATTTTTAAAAAGTAAATATTATTCAGCGAGAAATCAATTATCGAATTGATGTCGAATCAATATCGATATGATGATTTCAACACCAATTTAATTTACGATTATTTCTTGCTGAGAAATTAACAATTTATATTTATATAAAGAATAAAATAGATTATATGTTTTTTAAAATTATATATATATTTTTTAAATTATATATACTAAAAAGATGTGTATTAATTATAGGAAATATATCATCTGAAAAGTAAGCGAAAATTAAAAATTGTATTGTTTGGATGCTCAAAAAGTATTCGTCGAGCAATTTAACTTCTAAAATCAGGAATATGCAAAACTCATTTGTTTATGTTAGATCAGAGTGTATTCAATTATATAAAATTAATGTTTATTTTCTACAAATAAGATTTTTTTAATAAAAATTTTTATACAAACATTTTTTGCACTCATTGTAGATCAATTTCTGTATTATTGCCTCATTACACACTTAGCTTGTGTTCTGAGATATAAAATTACCATCAAATTCAATTTGACAATTATTTACGATAAAATTACAATAAAATGGTAATTTATTGGTAATTTTAATAAAATTTATTATTTTTTTAATAGTTTTATTCACAAATAGGTTTTATTTATGTGTTTTTCATGTTAATACATAATATAAAAGAATAAAGGTTTTGCATTTCGCGAGTTTCCTCCGTGTCCATTCTTGGAATGCCAACGTTTCGTGCAGTCCATTTCATCAGGGCGAGGAGCAGCCTGATATATACTGATACTGAGCTGTTCCTCCGGGTCATTCCTTTTTTATATTACTATTTGTTAGAGTGATGGAGGGAAAGAAGAGAATTGTGAGTAAAGGGAGGGGGGAGAAGATATTTTATTTATGTAGTCATTATCTCTATTAGATTGTTAGGATGTTTTTGTATCTCTATTTTCTCTATGGCTTCTCTATACTTTCTTGGAAAGTATGATGTAATGTTGACTATTGGTCGTTTTGTTAAACAATATTTGATGTCCTGTTTAGATGTTGTGTTCTAATATTGATTGCGTGTGTTTTAACCTGACACGTTGATGTTCTTTTATCCGTAGGTTGACTGGGTTCTCCCAGTTTCTCCAATGTATACTTGTCCGCAGGAAAACTATTCTCCCGGAAGACTGATCGATTTCCTCCACCTCTCTCCATGCACAATTCTCTTCTTTCCGTCCACCACTCCAACAAGTAGCGTAATATAAAAGTAATATAAAAAAAGTAATATAAAAGTAATATAAAAAAAGAAGGACCCGGAGGAACAGCTCAGGCCTCACAGAACTGCTCCTTGCCCTGATGAAGTGAAAGTTCACGAAACTTTCTATATAAAGATTTTACGGTTCGCGGATTTCCTCCGTGTCCAAATCCATTCTTGGCATTCCAAGAATGGATCTGGACACGGAGGAAATCCGCGAACCGCAAAATCTTTATATAGAAAGTCTTAACTTGTGAAAGTCTCAAGAATATTATCAATATAAAAGAATATTCTTTTAATATTTTTATCGAGAATATAAATCGCTGATAGAATAATGATGGGATTGTTCCCTAATCATTAAATCTAAACGTAAAATCTAATCGATGCTAAAATACGTTTTCAATATGGTTCCCTAGAGATTTGATACAGTAAAAAATAGAAAGCGATGCAGATTAAAAATTCCAATATATTTTTTACATAATTCGTGTAGGGTGCACATAATTTAGGCAGTGGCGCGTCACGACGTGAAGTTAATTTTATCATATATTAGGAGAAAATAATATTAGGAGAAAATAATATTAGGAGAAAATAATATTATCCAGGAGAATTAAATTTTTTTTTGAATTTTGGAGGCAAAATTGTTATAAAATTTTGTTTGCAAAAAGTTGTTCGAAATGATGTATTATACAACATACATAAAAGTCCTGACCGTCAGCGGATTTGGAAAACTTTTTAGCCTCAAAAAAAATAAAAAATGCAATTTTTCAAAAATATTTAAGAAAGTATTCATTTTATCAAATAGAAATAAAGAACATTATCAAATTTAAGAAAGTATTCATTTTATCAAATAGAAATAAAGAACATTATCAAAAAGAAAGCTGATAAAATTACGAACAATTTCATTTTTTATTGAAGATTGTACGATTAGTACTTTCTGTGACAGAATTTTTTAAAGATGTTGTATTTTTGGTCAACTTCGAGAATGAAGCGATTTTTTTCACTTTTTTCGAAATATCTCAGATCTGAATGTTTTTATGTACAAAATATTGTTATCAAAATTGAAGGTTACTGACTTTTCTACAAAATTATTTTTTATTCGTCCTTGTAGGATCAATAGTTTCCGAGATACGATTTTAAGAATGTTTTCTTTTATTTTTGAACAAAACTTTTTTTTTAAAGTTTTTTGTAAATATCTCGGATTCAGCTACTTCTATATACTTTATCAAATCGAAAGGTTTTTAAATTCTCTATAAAATCATTTTTTATTGAATCTCATATAACAAATAGTTGCTGAGATATAACTAAATTTCAATGAATAATTTGTGACTCATCATATGTAGAAAATGTACATAAACAGCTTTTAAAGCTTATGGAATTAGCTTGAACATAATTTTTTGTTCAACTTTGTACGATTAATAGTTCTTAAAATACAGTGTTTCAAAAATATTATGAGACCCTCAATTTACGTTCAAATATGAGTTTATTTATAGAATACAAGTATATAATCAAATTGAAAAAAATATTGTAATATTCGCATTTTCTCAAAGTTTACATGTATTTACATATGATTCTAGTTGCATATACTCTCTAAAATTTATTTTTGGGAAAACAACTTCGGGAAATTTTTTTCAACATTTTTGAAAAAAATGTATTCTCCGTAATAATTTTTTTATAAATATTTCAGTTTTTAAAAGACTTACGTCAAAAATAAAATATATCAAATTAAAACTTATAAAATCTCCTATAAAATGTTTTTTTTCTCTCTCCGTCAATTTTTCTCTCTCCGTCAAGATACAATTGTTTGAAGAAAGAATTTTCAGCGACGATTTTTTGACTGAAAATTAAGTCCACAATTTGTGTAAAAACGTATTTGGAAAAATGTTAGGATGAAGACACTTTTTGATCTCTTAATTAATAATATTTCTCCGAATTTTGGGTTTGATTCATATTTTTAGGACCAATAGTTTCGGAAATAATAAGTATAACTTTGATAAGTACGATTTTATTCAGACTGCTAATAACTCTGAAGTGACTGGTTGGTGCAGAGGCAAAGTAAAATGTAATATACAAGGGTATTTCACGAGGAAGAGTCAATATCTTGGGAGGTGATAGTATCGATTATTTTAAGCAGAAATGATGTTTACATGAACATGTGTCCTATTTCGAAGAGTTTCCGAGCTAGGACGAATTCGGCGTGCAATTGCCTTTGGGTCTGCTGCGCAAAATTGTTGGTAAAAAAGAAACACTACAACATACTTTTTTAAATAATTGATTTGTTCAACTGATACATTTTTAAAGTTCATAATAAATTTTCAAAAATTTCATTAATGCATTTTTCAATTCTTATGAGAACGTGACGTGCCTGAATACAGTTTTTCGCATCGTTTTTTTATACGGGCAGTAGCATCCCTTATCAGCGAGCAATTCGTCTCGTGTATTTATTTTTCTTTTGTATACTTCATTCTTCATCCAATCCCAGATAAAAATCCAACGAAGTAAGATCTGGAGATCTTGGTGGCCAATAAATCGCACTGTCACGATCAATCCACTGATTAGGAAAAGTGATGTTGAGATGTTGCATCATAAGTCGGGTATGATGAGAAGAAGTTTCGTCATGTTGAAGATACATATTACATCATGTAGCCAAAGGAATGTTTTCTAGTAGAGCTTTTGGTATATTTTGCAGAAATTCCAAGTAATTTTGTCCTATCATATGATCTTCTAAAATAACTGGACCTATCAATATGTTATCGATCATATCATACGACACATTGATAGAGAACATACTTGAAAATTTGTTTAATACAATGTGGATTTTCGTAAGCGATGATTGTTATGTATGTTGTTATTCCCCGTTACGCGTAAAGCTGTAGCTTCATCAGTGAATAGTATAAAAGGAAGCACTCGACAATTGGTATGTAACCAATGACAAAATTCTAGACGCGTAGCATTGTCCCCTCTGTGAAGATTTTGCACATGTTGTAGATGAAATGCGTACAAGTTGTCTTCATATAGTATTCGCCATATACGTGTATGTTGTACCGAAACGTGTAGCAATTCTTCGCGTGCTAATACTAGGATTACGCTGTATCATTTGAATAATGTTTTCCTCTTCGTTCACATTTCGTTGACGTCCTCATTCAGACATAATACGAACACTGGGAAGCGTACCACTTTCATGTAATCTATTGAAAATTTTAAAAAACACTCTCCGATTCGGAATTCTGCGTGTAGGAAAGCGTCGATGATATTCTCTAATAGCAGCAGAGACTATCGCAGAAGCCGTAAACATACAGGCAGTAAACATACAACATATTTGCATATTCGGCATGTGAATATGCGGCATTTTTAACAATGCTTCTACAACATTACAGTCAATACTTGTGTTGTAACATAGTAAACACTTAATAGGTCACAGTGAAAACAGAAAAAAAAACAGCGACGCCAAAAGAAGTAAGTGAACTAAAAGAAGTGACAATATTGCATGCCAAATTCATCCTATCTCGAAAATCATTCGAAATAGGACACATGTTCATATGAACATTTTTATTTAAAATGATTGATATCATCTCTCAAGATCCTTCTTCGTAAAACACCCTGTATATTCTTTCGCCGATAATCAATCCTATATTTAGTCATCAATACATATATCAAATAATCTGACAAATTCTAAATTATTCACAAATTATTCTTAACTCTCAATATTGATAATTGGGTGCCAGGCACGAGAGAGCGTACTACTCTTTCTCGGAATTAACTAAAAGATTCTAGTTAAATTTACAAAGATCTCTACAGGATCATGAACGCGAACAGCTTTAATAACCGACTGCTCAGCCACGAGATTGAGAGGAGATAATTCATGAGAACGGAGGATATTTTGGAAAACAAGCAGGGTGACGACGAGAAAATATGCAGAGTTTGCAACAATAAGTGATAACAAATATATTCTCTCACTCATTTACATGTACGTACAGATCGATATCGCTGGATGGTAGATTAACTATCGTTATACAAAGTATCGTATTATACAAAGCATTAATGAGACGGAATTGTCCTTCCAAAGGAAGTTCTCGACACGTGATAATAGATAGCAGGTTTTCTATCTCGGCGATATGAGCTTCAAATTTTAGAGTAACTCTACGAATTGTTGATATCGTAATTAAATTGATATCGTAATTGTCGAATTAAAGAAAATAACCAGAATACGATAATCGTAATGGTAGTTAGTTGTGCTTAACGCATGCACAATTCCGATCTCGACCGTGAAAATGATGAGAATTATTACGACAACATTTTAAAACAAGAAATTAACGAAATTTGAATGATATCGGGCGGGATGGGTGCGATCACTGCGCGCCTGTTATGACGATGCAATTACTCGTTATATCAGAATCAACGAAATGAGATACTCGTGGATACGTGTGATCTCTCTGATCTAGAAATCGTTTGGTTTTACAATACCAGACGCTCGTCTCATCACAGAATCCTCCTCTACTTTTTCCCACACACATGACATCGTAATTGGAATGCCCTGAAACATCTTGTATTCTCGCACGTTTTGTTTTCGAGCTCGCCACAGCACAAGTGCCGGGTTCACGGAGTAATAGAAAGGAGTAAAATCTCCATAGTTTTTTCGTTCAAAATACGGTCCCCAATTTTTTTTCGCTGGTAGTGGCGCTGATATAATCGAAGACCTGATCGTCACCCGTGGTGCGAATATTTAAACTGCAGAAATGAAAGAATCGAAGGTAATTGTTCAGTTTCAGCTATATCCGCATCATTTTCGAAATGACCAAAAATACAACATTCTTTAAAAAATTTTATCACAGAAAGTATTGATTGTATGACCTTCAATATAAAATGAAATTGTTCGTAATTTTATCAGCTTTCTTTTTGATAATGACCTTTATTTCGATAAAATGAATACTTTCTAAGATATTTTTGAAAAACCGTATTTTTTATTAGTTTTTTGAAAGCTGGAAAGTTTTCCAAGTCCGTTAGTGGTCAGAACTTTTAGTATGTTGTATAATACGTTATTTCGAACAACTTTCCGTAAACAAATATTTTATGATCAATTTTGCCTTCGAAATGCAAAAAAAAATTTAATTCTTCTGAACTAAATAATATTATACGATAAAGTTAGCTTTGTCTCGCGATGCACCATTATCTAAACCGTCCGAGCGCGCATCTTCAATGGGATGCCAAACGGCTTTTGTAACGCCTGAGGGCAGCCAGGAATTCTTTTTTACACTCTTTAGGAGCTGTATATATTATCTTCAAAAAAAATTAACCGATATCGAATGGAGTAAGGACATCTCATTTTTTGACATCTTTGACCCGTAGCCAGGCAACTTGCACTGCTTTGCGCAGCCAGGCCAATTGTCATTACTATTTTTTAATGTTCAAACTACTACTCACAAAAGTTTCAAACGACGTTTGTGCATCGGGATTTTTAACGATTTTGACGGAATGCGGTTCTATATTGCGGTTGATCCGGACAGCATTGACTTTTTTTTTTCCATTACCTAGGCTAACACCATAAAAAATTTCAGTCGATATCAAGTGACGTAGATAAAATCGTCACTAGCTCCCGGATTATAACGTATTTACTGAAGAAAATCTGAATGGAAGATCAAAAAGTATATATTTTATATTTCTTATTGAATAAAATACACTTACACACTGTCATCTTGTGTTGGCTCATAAAGGCATTTATATTAATTTATTTCGATTGAGCCTGATTAGACTTACATATCATATTATCATATTTAATTAAAAGTCAAATTAAAATAAAAAAAATTTTTTTTTTCTCAAAGTTGAGACTACGTTTTTATTTCTTATATTTAGAATTTATGTCAATGTTCAGAAGTGATGCTCCCCCAGGTTTTTTTTAGTAATGAACAAAACTAATTATAAAAAGACTGTTATAAAAAGAATGTATATCATGTTTTAAGAGGGAGCTTGTTTTTGTGGAAAAAAATCTATTTCAACGAATAATAAGTTTTATTTTTGAATGCGTAGCAAGTCGTATGCATGACATAAAAAGAAAGATGTACATCAACATATGTACAGTCCATCTGAATCAATAAGAATTGAGTCCAAATGCTCAAAAGCAATATGGCTGCCATGATACGACATATGTATGTACTAGCAGAAAGATATCCAAATCATAACGACAAATGTATACAATTTTCAATAAAATATGTAGGGTAAGATCACTCAGGAGTGATTACTCGAGAATTCGCATTGAGCTTTATAACAAAACTATTAGATCGTAAGAGCTGTACTTTATACAGAATGCGCCTTTTAATTTGCCAATCTGTGTAAAATCTGTGTATAAAAAATTATAAGCGTTGCAGCTAGGGATGCCACAAGATTCGAGATTTCGAGAATCTTGTCTTGTCTCGTCCCGAATTTCAAGACGAGATTGAGACAAGATTTGCGCGGAGAATTTAAAGACAAGACGAAATTTTAGATTCGAGATTCTTGAAAATCGAGTCTCGAAAAATTATAAAAATTATATAGGATTTATGTTGCAAAAGTCAGAAAAAATAGAAGGAGTGAGATTAAAACTACTGTCAGTTGTATCGATTTATCAATGTAATAGTAGCGCAATCATATGTCACAACATAAAATGATATATACCGGAATTACTTTAATTGTTTTCCTAAACAAATAATACAAACATGATTATTACCAAATGTGTGCAATATTGCTAAGTCACAGCCTAAATCACATTGAACTATATCTAATATAATACTAATTGTAAATCAAATAACACACGAATCACATTTTTTTATCAAACACTTTATTGCGCCAATTATAATTATTATTCGCCAAATAAGATTTTAGATATTGAACATGTAGCCCATGAATTTAAATAAATAGAGATCTCGCTGATTCCTCACATAATCTATTTCTATGTTTTGTAATTAATCTTGCTGTAGAGAATAATTCTGATGGAACGGACGTTGCGCAAATACTTAAGAAGTCTCTTGCCATTTTCGACAAACAAGGGAAGACATGTGTTTGTTTTGACTACTATTCTAAAATATCTTCATCTTTGTTTGCTCTTTTAGAACTTAGATATTCATCAATTTCTTTGCCAATCGTTATTATCAGAATTATTTCCATACCATGAATTTATATCAATAGTATGTATATCGAAATTGAAAGTGGCATTGCTCAAATCGGAAGATTTATCTTCATTAGAACACGATTCAAAGAAATGTTCTTTATAAATTTCTTTGGATTTTTCTAACGATTGACAAAGCAATCTTTTTGCAACCTCAACCAATTAGTCAATTTGAATATTTCTAGCTTAAGTTTAGGATCTAACAGTAATATAATACAATAAATTCAGTTAGTTTTATTATAATATTTAATTTATCTCTTGCTGTTTGAAATGCCAAAAGCAAATTTTCATCAATTTTACATCTATCTTCTTTGTCATTTAATAATTGTATTGTATTTTCTATTTTATCTAATAGCATATTAAATGCTACTACGACTAACGGCAATGTAGCATACTTATCTCCTCCTAGAAGAGTGGAAACTAATTTGAAATTTTTTAAAAATAAATTAATTTGTGTTAATAAATACCAGTCATCATCAGTTAACAGAAAACGCCGTATGTTCAAATCTAGTGCTACAAAGTTTAGAGCTGGGCATAATGATAATTCACATTCGATCGTGTCGAATGTTGAATTCTAACGCGTTACTACATCAATTATTGACGACAAGTACTCGGTATTTGTCATGTCACAACTACTCTTTAATTTGCTACGAAGTTGTTCTGATCCTTTTATAAAAATGTTTCTTAATTTAAGAACAGGTGTTTTATTGGATTCATTAATCTTCGTTGTTATTAATTTCATTTTTGGAAGTCTCTTCGATAAGTAACTTTTTTAAAAAAATTCTATACAGCTAAATTTATAATGTGCGCAATACAGCGAAAATATTGATTCTCACAAAATCTAGTAAAATCTTTTTCATAAGCTTTTCGAATTCTGCAATGAATGTAGTATATTGGATGCAGCATTATCCAATGTTATATCTAGAACTTTTTCTAAAATACCTTTATCTTTTAAAGATGCAAAAAATACTTCCGCGATGTCTTTGCCTGTGTGATGACATTTGAAGCGATGAAATCTAAAGCAATAGAAATCAATTTCCATTCGTCTTAATAAAATGTGCAGTTATTCCATAATAAGATTTTCCTAGATATCCAACCATTTAAAGTGAATGATATTTTCGATTTGCATCAAGATATCAATTACAGATTTTTGTATTTCCGTGAAAACTTGTACAACTTTTGTTCGCATCAAAGTACGGCAAAGTTTTGGCATACTAATTTTAGGATTTAAAATACTAAAAAAATCTTGCGTTTCTTCATCATCAAAGAAGTTGAAAGGAAAATACTTTATTGCCATCCATTTGACAATCTTGCGATTTAAATCCTGATTTGTGACTTGATGCTGTCTGTAATATAGACAAATAAAAATTAATTAATTAATATTAAGTACTTAATGTTAACGAATAATTTTTCCTTGAATTAATTGATCAAAATAATTAGTAAAAATAATTAGTAAAATAAAATATGAATATAATCTGTTTCATATTTATATAAATCAATATCTTCATTATTCGAGTTTTATATTTAAATGACAATTAAATTATTTTATAAAAAAAATATTCTGCTTTTTAGCAGTTCCCGCTAATGTTAAAAGATTTTCCACTTATATATACGGCTGCATGTAGCAGTCTGACACCGTAGGAAAAATATTACGGGAACGCGATGCTGCGACGCTGACTGTTTGAAAAACAAAAGCCATTGTTCAACAGACAGCGATTTGTTGCGTCGTGCGGTTGCGATCGCCTTATGTATGGTCTACAATGGGCAATAGTAGTAGTAATAGATTAAGAAGTAGGCATACAAATCGACTAATGATAGTTAATTATCCTTCTCACATTTGATCTCACATTAAGCCCATTTTACAATGTAGCAATAGTGAATTAAACAGTAGGCGTAGAAATCGACTAATCATAGTTGATTATCCTTCTCACATTCGACTATGATTGGTTGATTTCTACGCCTATTTCTTAATCCATTACTGCTATTGCCCATTATAGAATGGGCTTTAAGTGTTGGCTACAATACACGGAGTAAGAAGAGTAAAAAATTAACCAATTAATAATTAAATCTGAGAAGAATAATCGATTGTAATTGGTCAATTTCTTAGTCTTACTTCTTGTATTGTAAATGACGCATTATTTAAATTGTCGAGAATTTCGAAACAAGATTTTCGAGTTCGAGATCAAGACAAGAATGTACATTTCAAGATTTTTTTCAAGACAGGATATTTCCTAAAATCTCGTCTTGTCTCGTCTTGCGGCATCCCTAGCTGCAGCAATAAAAAGATTTGAAATTTTGTGATTTTGACCATTTTCTTTCTTATTTTTTTATGAATAAATTAATCGATTTCTACATTAAATTGCTTTGTGAATCTGTACTATTTATATTATATGCATGCACGTCTCTGCTTCATATTTAGAGATATATTTACTTAATACCTATAATAACACAGGCCTACAAAAAAAATATCCTATGCTGGGAAACCGACCTATTCTTGAGTATGTGAAGTTAGCACTCCAACTATAGTACTCAGGAGTTCTGATTAGAGTTCCCGTTTCCTTTTGACAAGATGAAGAGTTCTATAATTTATAACAAGAGTTACTTAATAATTATTTTTAAATAATTAAAAAAAATGGGGTGCTAACTTCTCATCGAAAATCGAGATCGAATAGTTCAATAGCTTCATTTCGTGAATACATAGAGTTCCCGAAGCATAAAAAAAATTTTGAAAAATAAAAAAAAAATTAAAAATTTTTGAAAAATCAATTTTTAGATACAGTTCTTTTCGAGATCGAATAGTTCTGAGCAGTTTATTAGTTTCTATTTTGTAAATCTAGAGTTCTTGATATATAAAAAATTTTGACATACAAGAAAATTTATAAAAAAAAAATATTTCTTTTTGAAAAAAAATTTTTTTATAAAATAGTTCTGTGCCACATTAATTGTCATTATAACAATTTCGAAGAATTCTCAGCGATTAAAACCAATACAAACTTAAAAATAAAAGAGATGTACTTAAATCGAAATTTGAAAAATCGATTGCAGAAGTATGTATTTCCTTATATAGTCGTCCAATCATTTTGTCATACTTTTCGACAGAACTCGTCGAGAAACTATACAGAACTCTAATCAGAACTCTTCTGGAACTCTTAAAAAATTTTTCGGACTTAATTTTCGTCGGACAAAATTTTCAATGATAGAGTTCAAATATGTCTCCATATCTCGAATTCGTTGACCCAATCGCTTTTTCACCTAATATTTTTCATTAAAGCTCGTCGAGTACTGCCCAGAATTCCAATTAGAACTACTCAGTACTTTCAAAAAATTTTCAATGATCCTTCCCATGTAACATATTTCGCAAATCGTTGATTTTTTGAGACTTCTGCAACTGATTTTTCAAATTTCGTGTTAAGTATATCTCTTTTATTTTTAAGTCTGTATTGATTTTAATCGCTGAGAACTCTTCGAAATTGTTATAATGACAATTAACGTGTCATAGAACTATTTTATAAACAAATTTTTTTTTTCAAAAAATTTTTTTTTATAAATTTTTTTGTGTGTCAAAATTGTTTTTTATGTATCAACTTTAGATATTTACAAAATAGAGTTATTAAACTGCTCAGAACTATTCAATTTCGAATTTCACTGAGAAGTTAGCATCTCATTTTTTAAAAATTATTTAAAAATTGTTATTAAATAAATCTCGCATTAAAAAATACAAAGAACTCTTCATCTCGTTAAAAGGAAGCAAGAATTCTAATCAGACCTATTGTATCTAAAAATTGATTTTTCAAAAATTTTTAATTTTTTTTTTGATTTTTCAAAAGACGAGACGAAGAGTTCTCTGTATTTTTTAATGCGAGATTTATTTATTAGAGAACTCTAGGTATTCACGAAATGAAGCTATTGAACTATTCGTTCTCGATTTTCGAGAAATTAGCATTCCATTTTTTAAAAATTATTTAAAAATAATTATTAAACGGAACTCTTGTTATAAATTATATAGAACACTTCGTCTTGTCAAAAGGAAACGGGAATTCTAATCAGAACTCTTGAGTACTATAGTTGGGGTGCTAACTTCATATATACTCCCTATTCTTATATATTTTGAGTCACTGAATACGAATCTGATATCAAAATAAGACCATTCAGAATAAATTTTCAATCTAGAGTAAAAAAATGAGTCAAAAATGGTCACTTTTTCGCTCTAAATTGAAAATTTACCTTGGATCCTATTTTGATATCAAATTCGTATTCAGCAACTTAAAATACATAAGAAGTTTCCACCCTAGCAGGGTACTTTTTTTGTGGACCTGTGTAATTTTTATATTAAAAGTAATTTTTTATATTAAAAGTAATTAAAAGTAATTTTTATATTAAAAGTTCTATTAAAAGTAATAAGTGACATGATGACTCAAGATTTGCACTTGAGAACAGTTCAAAAGTTCACATATCAACAGCACCGATAACATATTTTGTAACAATCTTTATTTAAATTCTAAATTCGATGAAAATTGGATTCAGTGCCAAAGCTGCTTGCTCTGGGCCCATATCGATTATGCCGGGATCGACCGTCGATCGAAAATTTACTTGTGTAAAGTCTGTATATAAAAATATATTTAGATATTTATAAACATGTTTTTTTAATGAAAAATAAATGCTATTTTTACTTTAATTAATGTTATTTTTCTAATAAGTCACACTTTTTCATAGTGCGAACTCGTATGCGAACTAATGCGAACTCTTGAGAAGATATTTTGCTCAAAAGTTCGCATTTTTCCCTTCTTAGTAGAATTAATCTCCTGTAAAAACAAGTGATAGTATTAAATTGATACTTGACAAGTTTTTAGTTTAAAGAATAATTTAAGTACCTTTACAAACTTCTTTGGGTCTTTGTACAAGTTAGCCTCAAAGAAAAAGTGTACTCTTGGGCGGTCTTATCCTACATACATTTATTTGAATCTGAACAGTCAGAATTGAACAGTTAATCTGGTCAATAATTGAATAAAAATAGCTGTGTATAACCATTAAATATTTATAAAGTGATCAATCAAGTGATCAATCAATTATGTTAAGATTTGTGATGTATAATTGATAAATTACGCGATGATATATTTTAAGAAATTATAATACATTTTACGGTAATTTTAAAAGAAATTGTAATACATTTTTTCAATTCTTTTATCATATAATTGGTTTTATCTTTTAAATACATATTGTGATATATATTTAAATCAACCTTTGACTACACACATAATTTATTAATTGACTCTGCTCTTTTTCGCTGTCCAACGATGAAATAATCTTGATTTCTTTAGATGATTTGTATGATTTTTATTGCGACGTGACTACAGACTTTATAATTTTTTAATATCTTTTGACGATTTATACAATATTTATTAAATATATACTATATAATTTTATTCTTAGAGTTCATCCAACATTTAAATATTTTATATTAATTTTAAAATTTTGTGATTCAATTTAGCTGATGAAGATTTAGTTGAAACGTTCCATGTTATCTATACTATATGACATCGAATATTAATTTGTGAGGTAAAGTGAAATATTGTTAATATATATTTTTTTAAATTAGATATTTCTTTTGCTCGTTTTTTGATCTATCTACTTTTTTAATTTTTTTAATTTTAACTTTGTAATCTTCATCATCAGAGTTGACTGCCTCGACTACCTCGAAATAAATGTATTTTTTCAAGATTTCAATTTTATCTGAATAAAAATGTTCAGTATTATAATAAATAGACAAATGAATCGAGCAAGAATTTAGCGTTAATAATCACAGATGATTTCTTTTATATTTAAATATTGTTAAAGTTCAGATGCCTCAATTTTTTTCTATTCCTTCGAATATTTTTTATGAATGTGAATTCATGAAGGTGAATTCTTTTAAAAAAGTAGCGCGCATTCGCATCGCCATTAAATTATCGTTGCATAGACTTGAATTTTATGGTTTATAACTCGATTATAAAATCATAAAATATCATGTAATGCAACGTGATTTATTGTGATTGTAATAATAGTTTGTTAGAAATATTTGTATCTGTGCTACATTAAAAGTTGATAATCTGATTGTGCATTGGTTCATGTTTTATTCATTGGCATCAAGTAATTGAGAAATAATAGTACGCGAAATTGCTCGTAATATTTTGTACTAGCACTTGTTATTTTTTTAAAATAAAATAATTAAAATTAAAGAAATAATTCTCTTATTACAAAAACATTTTTCCATATTTGTATTATTCCAAATATTTTTACATTATCTTTACATTATTTTTTCACACATTTTATGTATGTATGACCATATGTGATTGTTTCGTGTTCAAATTGCGCGAGTGTATTTGGACCCAAATTTCATTGGCTCCACTCATCACCATTATTATATGCAAAGATACATATGTCTTTTTGCATCATGATTGCGTGTTTCTAGGCAAGAAGAGGAGATAGGGTGGACTTCGTTTCGCGTTGAAAAATATATGCGTGAAGGCAGTACGTGCGGCAAAACAAATAACCTAATTCAACCCATATTTTAGTATTGGGTGGCCCTCGTTTTGTGTTGTAAAGTATATGCAAAGCGAAAACTATCCAATACTAAAGTATGAGTTGGGTTAGGTTATATTTTTTGAGGACAGTGCCGCCCCCCTGCGGGGGGGGGCGACACGTACTGCCTTCACGCATATATTTACTGCCTCCATGCATGCATTTTATAACGCAGAACGAGAACTGTTATTTATTTTTATCATTAATAAGATTTAGGCCGGTAATCGATTCTTATTTCAATCGTAAATAATGTCTCTTAAATAATGTCTTAAGATGCTAAAATGTGATTCTCTGATTGACATCTCAAGACTGAACTTAAAACAGTCTTGAATATAAGAATTATGAACATCGGTCTTAGAAATTCGTATAATCGCATATTGAAATCTGTTAATTGTGAGAACTACGTCGACTGTTTATAAAATATCTGCGACTTTTCTGTGATTTTTTTGATTTTGTTTACATTCTTCAAGAGAGTACGGCATACACACATATAAACTTCACTATTATATACTCTACATATTATGGAACTTTAATTTATATCTCCTAGTAAATCATAATATAACTGTTTTATTCGTTTTTGAAATAAAGTTTATTTCAAAAAACCACAAGCCCTCTCTTAAAACATTATATACATTATATACATATTCTTGAAATTTCCACGGATGTTTTCTACATAAAGATTATATAGATTATATACATAAAGATATAATCGCGATTTCGCGAGTTTCCCTCGTGTTCAGATCCATTCTTAGAATGCCAACGTTTCATGAACTTTGCATTCCTTTATCAGGGCGAAAAGCAGCCTAATACTGCTCCTCGCTCTGATGAAGTGGACTGTATGAAACATTGGCATTCTAAAAATGGATCTGAACACGGAAGAAACGCATAATCTTTATATTATATACATGTCTTTTTGTAGCTATTTTTGTATATTATTGAAAAAACCGCATTATTTCTGAATATTTACCGAATTTTTCTGCAAAATTTCAAGTTAATCATGAGCAGGTTCATTCGGAACTATATCCAAAATTTTTTTTAATATAGCATTGAAATCAGACATGAATCTTAAAGATAGAGTTATTCTCTCTCTCTCTCTCTCTCTCTCTCTCTCTCTCTCTTTCCTTCCCCCTCTTCCTCCTTCCCTATTTCGTGAATACCGCATAATATGTATCTCTGAATCATGATTAAAACCTTCACTCATGCGATGTTCTTTCCTGGTTATCAGCTCCTTAGATGTGATAGAATTGTCAAGGGAGGTGGCGGTATTGTCATTTTCGTCTCCAATTGCTTACATTCCAGGATTTTGCGTGAATTTGATAAGGCATATTGGCAGACCAGAATATTTATTTAATAATTGAGGTTTCAACGGTCAATGCCTATAAATTTCTTCTTGGTAGTGTACAGACCTCCACACTGTGGCCATCTCTCTGATTTTTTTCAATGTTTGTACCGATCTTTCTGCATCATATAAACACTCCATTATTTTTGGAGACTTTAATGCTGATGTGTTCGGTGTTCTTCCTCATTGATTTTGAGCAGATATCATTTATATCACCGTTGGATTTATATCTGGTGCCTTATGAACCTACACATCATATTCGATAATCATCTTCATTAGATCTTTGCATAATAGATAATAAAGACAAACTTATAGATTTTGGTCAAAGAGATGTTTGTTTTCTCTCTGCACATGACCTAATATACATTATACTATAAAATTAAAATTGAGAATCAATTTGATAGAATTGTTAGAGTGAGGGATTTCCGTAATTTTGATGTGAACGTTTCCTTGATAATTTGGAGTCATGCAACTGGAGGGCACTTTTCAGTACTGACGACATTAATGAGATGGTTCAACATCTAAACAGGTATCTTTTATGATAAAATGCCCCAAAGAAAATAATAAAACAGAAGCACTTATCAGCTCTCTAGCTTGTAGGCTTGTTGATATCAAAGCTATGATTAAGGAAAGAGATGGTAAGAAGAAAGCATAAGACGGATAACTTTACGAAAGTTTGAAGAATACAATACAATTGACGGTGCGAGCTAAAAGCTCATTTTACTGTAACTATTTTAATGATGTGTAACCGGGACTGATCTGGAAAAGGCTGAGTTTTTTAGGCTTAATTAAGCAAATGGTCTCTGATAAAAGATTGCTTTTCTTGTAGAAGAGGTTAACAGGTTTTTTTCTCATATGTCTAGCGAATCAACTATTTCGATAAGTAATATTTAGTTTGGTGAAAAGACCTATGAAAATTCAAAAGTTTATTGGAATGCGGTAACACCACAGGATTTGTATAGTACTGCGACGTAATATTGTAAGTCTGCTGCAGTTGATTATGATGTCTCACGTAATCTCATTTCGAGATTCTTCATTCAGCTTTGCCGTGTATCTTGAATGTTTTGACACATATCTGCAACTTTAATTTGCAAAATGGAGTGTTTCCGGAACTGTGGAAGTCTGTCATCATTTGTCCTCCACCTAAAATGAGGTGTCCATCTAATCTCAGGGACTACAGATCAATCTCGATCTTGTGTTCTCTCTCTAAGGCACTTGAGAGTATTGCTGCTGAACACATCGCTCGATATATCGAAAGTAATGATCTGCAAGATCTACATCAGTTACATACAGTTTGCGTATAGAAAAGATCATTAATCGGCAACACTTATTTTCCTGGATGACATCAACTGACTTCAGAAATTTAACTGTTAGTTTTTTAACTTTACAAAAGCATTTGATAATGTCGCATTTTGATTGAGAAATTCAGAGATCTGAAATTCTCATGTTCAGCTCTGCGTTGGATAT
>Ga0157364_1000607_pt1 | contig 25866 bp, 10 predicted proteins | sample AttsexASBM2_FD_111476 | JGI IMG/M metagenome (GOLD analysis project Ga0157364, IMG submission 111476) | Fungus gardens microbial communities from leaf cutter ant in Ribeirão Preto, State of São Paulo, Brazil - Atta sexdens ASBM2 | ecosystem: Host-associated > Fungi > Mycelium > Unclassified ... | reverse complement strand
ACGAGACCATTACTGGGGCTCTCTACCGAACACAATTGATGAGATTGAGCCGAGCACTCAAGGAAAAACGCGCTCACTACTACTCCAGGCATGACAAAATTATTCTCCTGCATGATAATGCTCGACCACATGTTGCGGCGCCGGTCCAAACCTACTTAGAAACACTCAAATGGGAAGTTCTACCCGCCGTATTCTCAGACCGCCGTATTGCTCCTTCCGACTACCACTTGTTCCGATCGATGACGCATGGCCTATCTGAGCAACACTTCACATCATATGAAGATACCAAAAATTGTATCGATGATTGGATAGCCTCAAAAGATGAAGCGTTCTTCCGACGCGGTATCCACACACTACCAGAAAGATGGGAAAAAGTAGTGGCTAGCGATGACCATTACTTTGAATAAAACATTATGTATCGTTCTTTCACAATAAATGCTTAATTTTTGATTAAAAACGGAAACTTATTTGTACTCCCAAATATATGTTAAAGGATATGAAAAAACGTGAATGGCTGGCTGGTATACTTGATAGTGACCATTGAGACTCTGGATGTTGATCATGAAGATATAGATTCTTTCCGAAATCTGGATATTACTAATATTGTGCAATGTGAAAATTATGTTAAGAATTGTGCGTTACAGAATGTATTTAAAAAAACATAAACTGGTGATCGCAACGCCAGAAAAAAATATATCAAGTTGAAAAGAAAATGAAATATGAGATTTTTTTTAAATGCATTTTATTTTCTTTTCCCTTCCCCTATAATTAAGAGTCTATCAATAATGAGCTGTTCAGTAGTATATATAGTTTAATATTGTATATTCGATAGCTACTCAATAATAATTTTAATAATGATTCAATAATTAAGAACGCTTGACTAGTACTACATTATTATAAAAAAATATTATAATTAATTGTTATGTCATATTATTAAAAATTAAAAAAAACAAATACCGTATTTATTTAATAAAATTATATGCAAAATAAAAAAATAGAACGCGAGAGTTGAAGAAAGAGAATAGTATGGTAAGTGTGGGACTACGAGACAGAGAACATAATAGGTGGGAAAAAGAGGATAACGAGTTAGAAAAAGATATCGCAATGGACGAGAGAGAGAAAAAGAACAAACCCCCCTTTCCCTTCTACGCAAATTCCGATGACGCGCTTTGTAATATGGTTGATATATATTTCATTTCATTTGAAATAACATTAATTAATGGTTTTAGTGAGTGAAAAATGTAACACTTCATATCTATATTAACATTTTTTGTCACTCATAACCAGTATTTCAACGTGACATAGAAATGCATTTTGCAGAATAATAACTCACCGAAAATTTGATTTAAATTTGTCATTGTCATATAAACTAATAATATCCATGTAAGATTGTATTCTGGGCCTTTTGTTATGAATTATGAGAATTGCGTTCATGAATAATTCATTGTTCCGTATCCGAAAAATCGCTGTCAGACGAATCAACAATTTCATCTTGATAATAGCAATCAGTGCACCATTGTTTAACGCCTCCTTCATAAACGTAGAATGCCTTGCTTATAGCAATGATAACAGTTTATAGCAATGATAACATACAAATAAAAGCTTATTTAATAAAAAATTATAATTACAGAAATGAATATAATTTAAAGTAAAATGAAATTAAAAAAATAAAGTATAATAATTTAAAGTACAATCATTTAAAATGATCTTATTATCAACTACAATGAAGCAATGTTCGAATGTACATATTGCATTAAGCGAAAAAAAACAGAAGTAAATGTAGTAAACAAAAGCATAACAAAGATAAATTTGTCATCGTGTGAAAGAATTATATCGTTTCTACGTTTTTAATAAAATTGATTCAATCCAAACAACAGATTTTCGCTTCGTCGTATAACATTAACTTCGCTTACCCACAAGTGCAAACTTTAGTTCATGCGGGAAATATCCTCCTGAGAATATGAGTGTTTTATCATCACTACCACTAGCTTACATCGTAGTCGAATCGAACAATAATCATCTCCTGTCACGCTTCAGACCTATCACACTGAAATTGCAAATAATCATGATGCTTATAAATTACAGTCTTTTTAATGATCTGTCAATAATTATTCAATCACAATATGCGAACTTGCTTCTTAATCGTTAAAAACAACAAGAAGAGAGAAGGATTTCTGTAATTGAATTGTTGGCTGTTGAATATTAATAGCATCGAGTAATGAAATCGCGGTCTAACCTCTTTTTAATCGCCAATTATTTAAAAAAATGGGAACCATAATATTACAGAATTGCAAATAAACATTGCTATGGAATATTATTTACTCATCAATTCAATGAAGATCACTGGTGACGAAAATATAAAATCCAATGACACATACGAAAATTGTAGAAACTGTAGAAACGCAACAAATCGTGACGTCAATTTTTTACTGTTTTCGAGAATGGGAACATTTCTCCAGATGACGTCATCTAAGAATCCTAGTAATATTACCTTACTGACTGGCAAGAAGACATAAGAGAAGATAGCCATAGTTACTCACTGCACGGACATCGAATCTACGAGTACATATGTATGGAAGGACCGTTTACAAAAGCAACTACGAACCTAATACGGAAGAAAGCAGAACGTTAAAATAGATTTCTGACGACTTTTGCGATATTTTTCATTTAGAGAACGATGTCTTATCTTATACTACTGCTGTAAAACATGACATTAATATGCGTACCGATATATAGTGCTCAGACATATGTAAGACCGTATAAGCTATCAGAAAATTATAAGGAAGAAGCAAATTTCAGGTCAAAGGTATTGCTAAGTGATTCACGCAAAATCGCAATTATCACTTCACATTTATTTCTTAACAATATACAAGAAATCTAACAAGGTTGAAACAATACGATTAGAATGTTTGACTAGTGAATGATCATAGAGTGAATGATCATTAGAATATTTGTAAAATAATTCCACAATCTTTGTTCGCGATTCCGAAAACACACAATTTCGGTATATTTATGCAAGCAACGGATCGTTTAGAGAAAATCCGCGAGCAATGGACGATCTTTTCCTCTATTCACGATAAAAAGAAAAGTGCCCCGTCTGGTGCGCGGTGTTATATTGTGTATATCAATGTAAAATATTCTCTACCAGAAGTACGCAAGTATTCTAGTATGTGTATTAGAAGTAACAGTTTTTAATAAACTATACTTATAATAATATAATAATATAATAATATACTTATAATAAATCTCTTCTTCTGATTTGCAGGTACAAATATTGTTACATTAATGGAATTTGGTTGATCGCTATTAGGTACTCTTAACGATTTATGGATCTTATCGATATCAATCGATAGTTGCCGGGATCCACGAGTATTACGCATTGTCTCGCATCTCGAGACATAATCATGAATAATCGCACTTTGAGATAGCAGCTCTTGGTGATTCTATTAACTTCGATAATCGCGCTTTCAATCGTGATCAGAATTATCAATTATATAACATATTTGTTATTAAAAAATAATATATTTATATAATATTCAAAATAAAATTATATTATATACAATTATATTAAATATTTATTATTAAAAAATGACAAATCTATTGTAACGTGACAACAATTTTTGTGCATTATTTTCGAGTGTCTGCGGGGAATCTTGCGTCCTCTCAACTCGAAGAGCTGTAATCGCGTAAATGGGCGCGTATGCCAACGTGCGCTATTCATTCATTTGACTGCGTTCATCTATTTTTTCTATAAAGAACTTAATTCTTTTATTAGTCTCGTATTTAGACTTAAAGTTATCAGTGAACTATGCTCGATGGCTCAAATATATCGTTTTGTATTTTCGTCGTCTCATCTATCGTTGGAAGCAGGAGACAAGAAGGACGAAGGTGCGACGCTGGACTTGGAGGACCGCGCAAGGAAGCTCGGACACGCAAATCGAAATCATCATAGAATCATTCATATTTGTTTTATAATCCGTTCTGAGCTTCGTTATATCGCACGCTACTGACAAAATGGAGCAATGGAAGGCGAAAACTCTCGGCTACCAGATGAATAATACAACCACCAGTCGAAGATATAAATATCTCGACATGGAGCTGAAGAGCTTCAGCTAGAAGAGCTGAATATCCCATGCCAGTCCGAATAATTTAGGACGCAGGAATCTATGGAAATTTATATTGCGCGCTCTAAGATGCAATGATTCGCGGCCCGCAAGGATTTATACGATACTCGGGGCCGCGTGATTGACAAGGACCAATTGGCGCATGACATGGCCCTTATTAGAAGAGCCGAACGACCTGCGTGAATCCGCGGAAAACTCCCGGCACTCGTTTTGTGGCTGAGTCGACATTGGTTGTAAGAGGACGCAAACTTCCTCGCTGTCAAGAAATTCGAGAAGCAATGAGCTATTGAGAAGTAGTGAGCTCCTACGTTTATAATCAAGGATTGTCGCGATAGGATCAGAGGAGGATATTGGTGAGATAAATGCCACCACCTTTGTGAAGCTGTCGATCATCGGATTTGTGGCATCGAATGAATCGCGCGTAAAAACTCGCGTGATTGCAAGCGGCCGGTTTAATGGCCGCCATCAAGATCCGTGGAACTACTAGCCATGTACCATCCACTCGAGCCTTGTTATTAAGAAAATTATTGATTGTCAATTCACGCTCTCTTGCCACAATTGAGTCATTTTTCGTCTTGTTTTGTATTTTTTGTGCCGTGCCGAACCGATTGCTGTAAATTGTGTGTTCGAAATATTGTTCGAATTCGAGATTGCCCTCGTGGGTTCTTTCTCGCTCGGAATACGAATTATTGTATTGCTGTCGACGGATATTGGGAATATTTGATCACCATATATTCGCCACCTCCGAAGGTGATCCTTCGGAAAATTAAGATATCAAGTGCAACTGTTGAACCGGCGTTAAAAATAAGTCATAGTTGTCGTTCGCGGAAGTAAATCTTGTTAAATCCAAGTTAGGGAGCAAGACTCCAAATATTAGTTGTAACTCGGTTCATTAAATATAATTTTTATCTATTTCATTATTAATTTGTGTGTGGTTCAACCTATCTTCTCTGACAATTTCTTTATCTTTCTTACCCACTCCTGTTGCCGTCGCGAATTAATTGGGAGCAAATAATTTAATGTAGACGAAAATTACTGAAAGAGTGGCACGTTTTTTCGTGCCTGACGCCAAAATTATTTAGTGAAAAGCTCGAATAATTGTGAGAATCTGTCTGTCGAGATCCTATAGTTATCTCATACGAAAATTCCTTTAAGCAGTAAAAAGTCACAGAGGACATGATGAAGTTGTAGCTCGCGAGCACGATTTCACTATATCATATTTAAAATAAAATTATACAACATATTTTTAGTATAGGCGATTCTTATATTTAACATCGCCTTAAGTTTCATTTTAAGATATTATCTACCAAAGAACCCTATTAGTATTTTAGGCCGATCTTATTAAGACGATCTTGAAATAAGAATCGATTATGAATATCGACCTTAAAATAAATATTAACCGAACCATATTTGAAATTTTTTATATTTAATAAAAATCACAAAAATACAGTTAACAATATAATGATGACTGCGTTCAGCAGATTCAATAGTTGAGTGGGTACTTATTGCCATTGATGTATTCTTCCAGATCTAAAATGCTGATTGGATGATCTAAAAGAATAACAGCGAGCGCTCATTCAACGGTTGAGTGTACTGAAAGCCAAATGTATCCAGATATGCTCACTAAGTGATTAAATAGCAAGTTGAAGATTGGATTCAAAGATAATCATCTTCAATCTCTATTTAGCCATTCAGCGAGTGATTGCACATTTGAATGTACTCATTCACAATCAGTCTTTTGATATAAATATAAGTTTTTGCGAAATCATAATGATTATTAGTTATAGGATAACTACGGCATTCGTTGAGTATCTTTAAATTCAATTTTATTCTTAAAATTGCACATAATATTTAGTCTATTTCTTTATCTTAATGTCAGTATACATTAAAAACCTTTTTAATTTTTGTGTTGGAATGAGGTAATGAAAGTGCTAAGGCAGCAATTTAACACAAAGAATGATGGCAAATTTCGCCTATTTTTTGGACTTCGAATTTCAAACTTTTTTTATAACAAATAATAATATTATTGTAGATGAAACATTAATTTCAGCAAAATTTCAAGATAAGCATAGGCACGATTCCGGGGATATAAGGGGGTGAAAGTGATGATTTTCAATCAGGATGTATTGCGTAAGGAAGAATGTGTGGCTGAAGTTCATTGATAATATTGAGGGTATATTTTGTCGAATGGATCATTTCTAGTGCATAAGTTCAATCCAAGGTCGAAACAACCGTCAGCAGCTTTGAACCATGAGAAATATAGCGTCTCCGTTGAAAAACATACATTGATTAAGATGAATAAAATCTCGTTATCGTGGTGGTAAGTATTATTATATTTTTGTTTTGACAGATAAAGCAAAAACGGGATTCTATTCGTGAATATTATTGTACTTGTAAAAGTGCTCGGACTCGGGTTATTGCAGTCATATAACAATTGTGTAGTTCCTTGGATTTGCTCAATATCATGGAATAAAAATATCCCGCAATCCTGAAATATGCAATGTATCTATTATAATTCACAAAAACAACCCTGCATAGTGAGAGGCAAGGGAATTCACATTAAAAAACACCCCAATCTGTAGGAGGCAAGGGGACTCACATTAAAACTCCAATCTGTGAGAGACGGCATCAAGTGTCACTTCATCTATCTTGGAAAATTTTCATGCTAGTTTGTCTACCTTAGTTTTCGTAACTAAGGTCATTTGAATCCGGCGTAAAAAAATCCATAAGAAACGATATGTTTCACTTCGTTAAATATATATTTTATTCCTTGATATGGACACTTGAAGAGTTTCGTGTATTTTTATGGGTTGAAACAATCACTTTCATCTCTTCATATCTCCGGAATCGTGCTTATGCTCATCTTAAAATTTCTTTAGAATTAATGTTACATCATAGTACAATACTATTTGGTACAAAAAAAAGTTCGAAATTCGAGATTCAAAAAATGGACGAAAAAAGATCTTTTTGCCATTACAGTTTCTAAAAGAGTGTTTAAGAGTGTTTGTTACGAACTGTACTATTTAAACTACCCGCATATGCACTCGGCACATGCGGTTGGCGGTAATGCTTATGCAGAGTGTAGCGCTGCCCGACCCGCTGAGTGGCGCTGTGACAGCTTCTTCCTTGCGTGTCATCTTTTCCCATCAAGGGAAGATCCATCATTAGTGTATAAGCGTGCTCGTAAGAAGAATGAAAGCTCGAGCCGCCTTATTTTACGAAGTGAACGAAAGTAACATATCGCTGAGCCCCGAGCCGCCTGATGTTACAAAGTAAAACGAAAGTTACATATCGTAAGTTACATAAGGCCCGAGACGCTGATTGTTCGAACTAAAAGCGTTATATCGCTAAGGTCTGAGCTGCCTAATTCTCTGAAGTAAAGGTGTCGCAAAGTTAAGGTCCTAGCCGCCTGATTCATAATGGTCGAGGTAAAGAATTATGCCTATCATGTTGAAGAACAATCGAGAATTTACGGATAGCATCATTCGGAAGCCATTGAAACGTGCCTTCCGGCAATTTCCTTTGTTTCTCGTGGAACTCGAAATAAGTATTTGTAATAATTTGGTACGCTAAATTGCACTATAGTCTTACTGTACGCATCTCCGAAATGTTCTAGAACATGATATATACCATATATCTCATTTATATGTTTGCATTGATTCTTTCTGTTTTAATGTTATTTTAACTATCTCTTCTATAATCTATTTATCAGATCTAATTTATTTATCAAACTATTAACTTGACTATTAAATTTTTATTAATTATTCTTAGCACCATAAATCTTGATTTATTTGATTCAGCTCATTGGATTATGTTTCCTTTAATTTCATATGAATAACAATTCCTATTCATTACGATAATTTTATACTCATAATAGAGATAATTCTTACAGATAATTCTTACATCATATTCTAATTTATAGAATTTACGCATATTAGATCTGGTTCTTGTATTATCAACCTGTATTATCCAATTAAAGAATCTTAACAGTTAAACATTGTGTTGATTCCTGCCGTTGCTAATTTCAATTTCTTTAATAAACAGCTATCGAACATTTGATCCTTCGAGCCGGATATGTTAGCCTTGGCAGGATGAGACTTGCATATTTAGAGGTTAGAACAGCAACTCGCATTTAATAACCTGATTACCAATGCATATGATCGAGTATAAGATCGAGTTAAGTTACTTGAATTCGCAAAGAATACAAGCACGATTCATCGCAAGGAAGATTGGGAGAGATTCTCTATTGTAAATGACGCAATTGGAGTAGCAATAAGAAATCTTAGTTCTGACGATAAGTTGCAAGTTCTTAACCATTCTTATTTCACAGAGAGTTTATTTGCCACTATATGCGAACTTTATTTAGAGATCTCGGAACGTATAATTTTGCTGCTCGATACAGATCGCGGAGTTTCACTTGAATCGTCTTCCGCCCATCTTAATACTTCTACTGGACCGTCACGTTATCATCAAACGAAATTATCTCGTATTGACTTACCAAAATTCAATGGGACTTCGATTCGATTCTCTTTTAAGGATCTGTTTACCTCTCTGATAATCATCAATCCTCTCTTTCTTCTGTTGAGAAACTGCAATATTTAAAAATCAGTTTGATCGGTCCGGCTGCATATTTATTGAAGAATATGGCATTTACTGATCATAACTTTCTCAAAGCATGCGGCTCTGATTCCCTTCTGACGAAAATAAGAGGTAATTAATAAACGCAACTTTCTTTACTTGTTCTTAAACGCATGACAAGGAAGTCCGTTACAGAATTGCGATTGTATACAAGTATCATGCAGATACATCGATCTTTAGAAAATCTTCGAAGATCTGTTGGTACGTGAGATGATTTTTCTTATATTTATAATAATTCAGTGCCTCGATTCGGAATCAGTAAAAGTCTGGGGACACCATCTGGACTCAGCCATAGAACCATTTACATGGTCTCAATTTACTGAATTCTTAGTATCACGACTTCGTTCTTTTCAAGTCTTTAAGAGATCCCGTTTTGGAAAATATTCGATTCAACCGCAATAGACCTTCGCTAAAGCTTATTATTAAGGAAAGTCTGGTCAAAGAGACTCAAGTCAGGGCTTAGGTGTTCTGTAAAGCATCATACTTCTGCTTGTTCTCAATACTATACGAAATCGAATAACCAAAAAAGATGGCACTTATTAATAAGCACAAATTATGCTTTAATTGCCTGGGGATCCATCGAATTGCTACTTATTTAACTTCTAAACGTTGTCTTAAGTATAGATGCAAGCATCATACCTCAATTCACCCTGGATCTGCCAATTCCACCAAGGCCAAGGTGGATAGTGAACCTGTCATGCTTGCTACTACTTCAAAACCTGAAGAAGCACAGGTCATGCATTCCATCACAGTTTCTACATTCCCTCTGTTTCAAATATTACTACTGCTAATTAGCTACTGCTCAAGTTCGAGTGACGTTCCCTAATAGTAACATCACTACAATAAGAGTCTTAATCGATCAAGGAAATTTCATTAATCTCCAAGAGGATCCAACGCTTGAAAAATGGCTCAAAAGCAATCTCACTAGTCGGAATAGATAATAACCGCTAATAGAACAACGGGCAGCTTTGGACTCAGCCCGCATTTTCAATCAGAATTCACGTGTATCGTCACTGTTCATATATTGATGAATCTTACGTCGCTCATTCCATATGGACATGTAAATAAGAAATTGTGGCCGCATTTGGAAGGATTGTAATTGACTGATTCACAATTTTCGAGTACTGGTGCGATTGACTTTGTCTTGGGAGCGGACGTTTATGGATCTACCATTGTTGAAGGATTAGTAACAGAATTCTCCGACAGCTCAATTCATCAAATTTGGATGGATTATCTCCGGTCCAACGTGCCACCAGATGACTCTTGACAACGCTCAAAGTTGTCATATGACTACAGAGAATTTGTATTCCATATTGCACAAATTTTGAGAACTAGAGGAAGCACCGTCTTCGTGCGATCATTCTTTAACTCTGGATGAACAACAACGTGAAGATCACTTTTGAACTATTCATTCAAGAGTATCATTTACCATATAATCGGTATGTGTCAACCTATCATTCAAGCAACCCGTTAGCAACCTGAAAGATTTTAAAAGAAAAGTCACTCACTTTATTCACAAAACGATTCGAATCGGACTTTGCTTACGCAAAAATATTCTGACTTCATCGCTAAATACACAACAGTGTATCACATGCAATTAGTGTTTGACTCTGTCCCTGAACTGTCTTATGTTTACTACCTACCTTAGTATGGAGTAATGAGAGAAACTAGTCTAACCATGAAACTATGCGTGGTGTTTAAGGTTAGACTACTTCAACATTAACGGTTGAACGATCTTTTGCACGTCGGTCCTAAATTGCAAACCGAGTCAATGTCTTAATATAGTAATAGTTTCGTTATGTTTTTTCTTCTGATATAGAAAAAATGTATCGACAAATTAAGATTAAGACACCCTGATGACTGGAAGCATCAATGTATTTTGTGTAAAGATGAAGTGAATTCTTTAAAATTACGAATTCACGACAGTTACCTATGGCTAGCTTGAGCTCCTTTTCTAGTTTCTAGTGCCTGTTGATCAATTAATAAAGGATGAGGGAAAGACATTTCTGTTAGCAATCCCAATACTTACCTATGGCAGATACGTGGACGATCTGTTGAAGAACCAGATTCCATAGAGCAAGCAAGAGTTACCGTACAGCTAGTAAATCAACTTTGTATGGCGGGCGGATTTCGACTGCAAAAGTGGATCACTAACGATTCTGAAGCACTAAACTCACTTCCCGAGAGAGAGACAAGATGTCTCGTTCTTCTGTATTAATTGAGGAGAACCTCATTGTCCACTCCCTCGGTTTGTCTTGGCATTCTAACACAGATATCTTTCAATTCATCTTTTATATCACGTCAACTGAGAATGTTGCTAAGCGAATCGTTTTGTCTACTATAGCCAAGTTATATGATCCATTCGGATTTTTCTCACCTGTTATCGTAGGAACTAAGATAATGCAAGAAATTTGCGAGAATGAGACAATCTTCTTTCTCCTTCTACTGGAAATAAATGGATTTTGTTTGTCCAATATTTATAGAATTTGTCTACACTCACCTTTCTACGACGGTTAGATTTGAAATCTGATTAATCCTTTGAGATACATGAATTTGCTGCATGGAATGTATCTCTTACGCTGCGGTTTATAGTCATTCGATATCCAGTGATGTCATTTATACTCAATTAGTTTGTTCAAGAACCAAGATTCCACCGTTGGGATGAGTGACTGTACCATGCTTGGAGCTCGCGGGAGCGGCTCTCCTCACCAGATTGGTGGCACATTTGGTATAGATTATGGAACGGAGCAGCATTCTAGTTTGTTGTGAACAGACTTCACCATTACTTGGATCGCTGATCGTCCGTCCCATTAAAAAGACTTGTTCATAGCAGGGTCTGTTTTGTGCAGGAGTCATTGCCGCGGGCTCAGTGGGGTTTCATGCCGGTCGAGAGAGTCCTGCCAGTTTCGCAACTCGAGAGCTGGTTTCCTGCATTTGTCGAGGAGGCGCCCGAGGAGAGGCCTGAGTGGCGACAGCTGGAGTCCGTATTGTCGAGTGTTAGGATTTACTACTAAAGTACTTTATTCTGAATCGATTACTTAGAATCAGCCATTTGCTAACGATTAATCAAACGTCTTCAAAGGATTCCTAATTCTTCCTTGCTTCACCCAATAATTACTATTGAGTTGCAAGTTGCGAAGCGCTTCTGGAAAGAAATGCAGAACTCTATTTTTCATCAAAAACTTGAATCCTCCGTCGGCACCATATTTCGATGGAAAATGAGAGGCAGGAGTGAAATCGGTGAAGTATCACATTTAAAAATCATTGGAGAGACATTGTTGACTTATGAAGAGACTTATGAATATCATTTTTAATCCATTCTTAATCTCCAAATAGAAGCTATTCTTAATTCCAAACTTCTGATTCCTTGCAGTGACGATTCAAAAGATCTGAATGTTCTAACTCTGTTAGAACTTCCTTATGGACTGTGCACTCACCGTCATATCGGAACCATCCTTGGAAACTTCGCGTCTTTCGAGATGGCAGTTAATAAGGCATATGATAGATTGTTTCTCGACCAGATGGTCTAAGGAATTTACAGCATTATCACACTATATCTAAATGGAAGGATAAAATTGAGTTGATCGGTTTAGATTCCGTGGTGTTGATAACAGACAAAAGGTATCCTCTAATCAAATAGCCATTAGAAGGAGTCGTTGAAACTCACCCAGGCGCGCTGATCCGAGTAGCCACCATCAAAATTCACACATCAATTCTAAAGAGACCTAGTTAAATTTTGTGCTCTTCCCGTTAACACTGATAATTGGTAATATGATTCGTTAACTTTAATTAACGAAGGCGGGCGAAATGTTACGAACTGTACTATTTAAACTTCCCGCGTGTATGCATTTATCGGCACATATCGTTGAGTGATTCTACGAAGTAGAATCATTGTATAACTTTGAGGCCCGAGCTGCCTGATTTTATTCTTTGATCGCCGAGGTAAAGAATTACATCTATCGTGCATTGAAAGACGATTCGATGATCACGAGGATTTACGGATAGCGTCATTCGAAAACTATTGAAACATGTTTTTCGGCAATTTTCTTTGTTTCTTGTGGAACATGCCCGAATAAGTATTTGTAATAATTTGGTACGCTAAATTGCGCCATAGCGATAAGTCTCAATATACGCATCTTCGAAATGTTCTGGAACGTGATATATATATATATATATATATATATCACGTTCCAGAACATTTCGAAGATGCGTATATTGAGACTTATCGCTATGGCGCAATTTAGCGTACCAAATTATTACAAATACTTATTCGGGCATGTTCCACAAGAAACAAAGAAAATTGCCGAAAAACATGTTTCAATAGTTTTCGAATGACGCTATCCGTAAATCCTCGTGATCATCGAATCGTCTTTCAATGCACGATAGATGTAATTCTTTACCTCGGCGATCAAAGAATAAAATCAGGCAGCTCGGGCCTCAAAGTTATACAATGATTCTACTTCGTAGAATCACTCAACGATATGTGCCGATAAATGCATACACGCGGGAAGTTTAAATAGTACAGTTCGTAACATTTCGCCCGCCTTCGTTAATTAAAGTTAACGAATCATATTACCAATTATCAGTGTTAACGGGAAGAGCACAAAATTTAACTAGGTCTCTTTAGAATTGATGTGTGAATTTTGATGGTGGCTACTCGGATCAGCGCGCCTGGGTGAGTTTCAACGACTCCTTCTAATGGCTATTTGATTAGAGGATACCTTTTGTCTGTTATCAACACCACGGAATCTAAACCGATCAACTCAATTTTATCCTTCCATTTAGATATAGTGTGATAATGCTGTAAATTCCTTAGACCATCTGGTCGAGAAACAATCTATCATATGCCTTATTAACTGCCATCTCGAAAGACGCGAAGTTTCCAAGGATGGTTCCGATATGACGGTGAGTGCACAGTCCATAAGGAAGTTCTAACAGAGTTAGAACATTCAGATCTTTTGAATCGTCACTGCAAGGAATCAGAAGTTTGGAATTAAGAATAGCTTCTATTTGGAGATTAAGAATGGATTAAAAATGATATTCATAAGTCTCTTCATAAGTCAACAATGTCTCTCCAATGATTTTTAAATGTGATACTTCACCGATTTCACTCCTGCCTCTCATTTTCCATCGAAATATGGTGCCGACGGAGGATTCAAGTTTTTGATGAAAAATAGAGTTCTGCATTTCTTTCCAGAAGCGCTTCGCAACTTGCAACTCAATAGTAATTATTGGGTGAAGCAAGGAAGAATTAGGAATCCTTTGAAGACGTTTGATTAATCGTTAGCAAATGGCTGATTCTAAGTAATCGATTCAGAATAAAGTACTTTAGTAGTAAATCCTAACACTCGACAATACGGACTCCAGCTGTCGCCACTCAGGCCTCTCCTCGGGCGCCTCCTCGACAAATGCAGGAAACCAGCTCTCGAGTTGCGAAACTGGCAGGACTCTCTCGACCGGCATGAAACCCCACTGAGCCCGCGGCAATGACTCCTGCACAAAACAGACCCTGCTATGAACAAGTCTTTTTAATGGGACGGACGATCAGCGATCCAAGTAATGGTGAAGTCTGTTCACAACAAACTAGAATGCTGCTCCGTTCCATAATCTATACCAAATGTGCCACCAATCTGGTGAGGAGAGCCGCTCCCGCGAGCTCCAAGCATGGTACAGTCACTCATCCCAACGGTGGAATCTTGGTTCTTGAACAAACTAATTGAGTATAAATGACATCACTGGATATCGAATGACTATAAACCGCAGCGTAAGAGATACATTCCATGCAGCAAATTCATGTATCTCAAAGGATTAATCAGATTTCAAATCTAACCGTCGTAGAAAGGTGAGTGTAGACAAATTCTATAAATATTGGACAAACAAAATCCATTTATTTCCAGTAGAAGGAGAAAGAAGATTGTCTCATTCTCGCAAATTTCTTGCATTATCTTAGTTCCTACGATAACAGGTGAGAAAAATCCGAATGGATCATATAACTTGGCTATAGTAGACAAAACGATTCGCTTAGCAACATTCTCAGTTGACGTGATATAAAAGATGAATTGAAAGATATCTGTGTTAGAATGCCAAGACAAACCGAGGGAGTGGACAATGAGGTTCTCCTCAATTAATACAGAAGAACGAGACATCTTGTCTCTCTCTCGGGAAGTGAGTTTAGTGCTTCAGAATCGTTAGTGATCCACTTTTGCAGTCGAAATCCGCCCGCCATACAAAGTTGATTTACTAGCTGTACGGTAACTCTTGCTTGCTCTATGGAATCTGGTTCTTCAACAGATCGTCCACGTATCTGCCATAGGTAAGTATTGGGATTGCTAACAGAAATGTCTTTCCCTCATCCTTTATTAATTGATCAACAGGCACTAGAAACTAGAAAAGGAGCTCAAGCTAGCCATAGGTAACTGTCGTGAATTCGTAATTTTAAAGAATTCACTTCATCTTTACACAAAATACATTGATGCTTCCAGTCATCAGGGTGTCTTAATCTTAATTTGTCGATACATTTTTTCTATATCAGAAGAAAAAACATAACGAAACTATTACTATATTAAGACATTGACTCGGTTTGCAATTTAGGACCGACGTGCAAAAGATCGTTCAACCGTTAATGTTGAAGTAGTCTAACCTTAAACACCACGCATAGTTTCATGGTTAGACTAGTTTCTCTCATTACTCCATACTAAGGTAGGTAGTAAACATAAGACAGTTCAGGGACAGAGTCAAACACTAATTGCATGTGATACACTGTTGTGTATTTAGCGATGAAGTCAGAATATTTTTGCGTAAGCAAAGTCCGATTCGAATCGTTTTGTGAATAAAGTGAGTGACTTTTCTTTTAAAATCTTTCAGGTTGCTAACGGGTTGCTTGAATGATAGGTTGACACATACCGATTATATGGTAAATGATACTCTTGAATGAATAGTTCAAAAGTGATCTTCACGTTGTTGTTCATCCAGAGTTAAAGAATGATCGCACGAAGACGGTGCTTCCTCTAGTTCTCAAAATTTGTGCAATATGGAATACAAATTCTCTGTAGTCATATGACAACTTTGAGCGTTGTCAAGAGTCATCTGGTGGCACGTTGGACCGGAGATAATCCATCCAAATTTGATGAATTGAGCTGTCGGAGAATTCTGTTACTAATCCTTCAACAATGGTAGATCCATAAACGTCCGCTCCCAAGACAAAGTCAATCGCACCAGTACTCGAAAATTGTGAATCAGTCAATTACAATCCTTCCAAATGCGGCCACAATTTCTTATTTACATGTCCATATGGAATGAGCGACGTAAGATTCATCAATATATGAACAGTGACGATACACGTGAATTCTGATTGAAAATGCGGGCTGAGTCCAAAGCTGCCCGTTGTTCTATTAGCGGTTATTATCTATTCCGACTAGTGAGATTGCTTTTGAGCCATTTTTCAAGCGTTGGATCCTCTTGGAGATTAATGAAATTTCCTTGATCGATTAAGACTCTTATTGTAGTGATGTTACTATTAGGGAACGTCACTCGAACTTGAGCAGTAGCTAATTAGCAGTAGTAATATTTGAAACAGAGGGAATGTAGAAACTGTGATGGAATGCATGACCTGTGCTTCTTCAGGTTTTGAAGTAGTAGCAAGCATGACAGGTTCACTATCCACCTTGGCCTTGGTGGAATTGGCAGATCCAGGGTGAATTGAGGTATGATGCTTGCATCTATACTTAAGACAACGTTTAGAAGTTAAATAAGTAGCAATTCGATGGATCCCCAGGCAATTAAAGCATAATTTGTGCTTATTAATAAGTGCCATCTTTTTTGGTTATTCGATTTCGTATAGTATTGAGAACAAGCAGAAGTATGATGCTTTACAGAACACCTAAGCCCTGACTTGAGTCTCTTTGACCAGACTTTCCTTAATAATAAGCTTTAGCGAAGGTCTATTGCGGTTGAATCGAATATTTTCCAAAACGGGATCTCTTAAAGACTTGAAAAGAACGAAGTCGTGATACTAAGAATTCAGTAAATTGAGACCATGTAAATGGTTCTATGGCTGAGTCCAGATGGTGTCCCCAGACTTTTACTGATTCCGAATCGAGGCACTGAATTATTATAAATATAAGAAAAATCATCTCACGTACCAACAGATCTTCGAAGATTTTCTAAAGATCGATGTATCTGCATGATACTTGTATACAATCGCAATTCTGTAACGGACTTCCTTGTCATGCGTTTAAGAACAAGTAAAGAAAGTTGCGTTTATTAATTACCTCTTATTTTCGTCAGAAGGGAATCAGAGCCGCATGCTTTGAGAAAGTTATGATCAGTAAATGCCATATTCTTCAATAAATATGCAGCCGGACCGATCAAACTGATTTTTAAATATTGCAGTTTCTCAACAGAAGAAAGAGAGGATTGATGATTATCAGAGAGGTAAACAGATCCTTAAAAGAGAATCGAATCGAAGTCCCATTGAATTTTGGTAAGTCAATACGAGATAATTTCGTTTGATGATAACGTGACGGTCCAGTAGAAGTATTAAGATGGGCGGAAGACGATTCAAGTGAAACTCCGCGATCTGTATCGAGCAGCAAAATTATACGTTCCGAGATCTCTAAATAAAGTTCGCATATAGTGGCAAATAAACTCTCTGTGAAATAAGAATGGTTAAGAACTTGCAACTTATCGTCAGAACTAAGATTTCTTATTGCTACTCCAATTGCGTCATTTACAATAGAGAATCTCTCCCAATCTTCCTTGCGATGAATCGTGCTTGTATTCTTTGCGAATTCAAGTAACTTAACTCGATCTTATACTCGATCATATGCATTGGTAATCAGGTTATTAAATGCGAGTTGCTGTTCTAACCTCTAAATATGCAAGTCTCATCCTGCCAAGGCTAACATATCCGGCTCGAAGGATCAAATGTTCGATAGCTGTTTATTAAAGAAATTGAAATTAGCAACGGCAGGAATCAACACAATGTTTAACTGTTAAGATTCTTTAATTGGATAATACAGGTTGATAATACAAGAACCAGATCTAATATGCGTAAATTCTATAAATTAGAATATGATGTAAGAATTATCTGTAAGAATTATCTCTATTATGAGTATAAAATTATCGTAATGAATAGGAATTGTTATTCATATGAAATTAAAGGAAACATAATCCAATGAGCTGAATCAAATAAATCAAGATTTATGGTGCTAAGAATAATTAATAAAAATTTAATAGTCAAGTTAATAGTTTGATAAATAAATTAGATCTGATAAATAGATTATAGAAGAGATAGTTAAAATAACATTAAAACAGAAAGAATCAATGCAAACATATAAATGAGATATATGGTATATATCATGTTCTAGAACATTTCGGAGATGCGTACAGTAAGACTATAGTGCAATTTAGCGTACCAAATTATTACAAATACTTATTTCGAGTTCCACGAGAAACAAAGGAAATTGCCGGAAGGCACGTTTCAATGGCTTCCGAATGATGCTATCCGTAAATTCTCGATTGTTCTTCAACATGATAGGCATAATTCTTTACCTCGACCATTATGAATCAGGCGGCTAGGACCTTAACTTTGCGACACCTTTACTTCAGAGAATTAGGCAGCTCAGACCTTAGCGATATAACGCTTTTAGTTCGAACAATCAGCGTCTCGGGCCTTATGTAACTTACGATATGTAACTTTCGTTTTACTTTGTAACATCAGGCGGCTCGGGGCTCAGCGATATGTTACTTTCGTTCACTTCGTAAAATAAGGCGGCTCGAGCTTTCATTCTTCTTACGAGCACGCTTATACACTAATGATGGATCTTCCCTTGATGGGAAAAGATGACACGCAAGGAAGAAGCTGTCACAGCGCCACTCAGCGGGTCGGGCAGCGCTACACTCTGCATAAGCATTACCGCCAACCGCATGTGCCGAGTGCATATGCGGGTAGTTTAAATAGTACAGTTCGTAACAAACACTCTTAAACACTCTTTTAGAAACTGTAATGGCAAAAAGATCTTTTTTCGTCCATTTTTTGAATCTCGAATTTCGAACTTTTTTTTGTACCAAATAGTATTGTACTATGATGTAACATTAATTCTAAAGAAATTTTAAGATGAGCATAAGCACGATTCCGGAGATATGAAGAGATGAAAGTGATTGTTTCAACCCATAAAAATACACGAAACTCTTCAAGTGTCCATATCAAGGAATAAAATATATATTTAACGAAGTGAAACATATCGTTTCTTATGGATTTTTTTACGCCGGATTCAAATGACCTTAGTTACGAAAACTAAGGTAGACAAACTAGCATGAAAATTTTCCAAGATAGATGAAGTGACACTTGATGCCGTCTCTCACAGATTGGAGTTTTAATGTGAGTCCCCTTGCCTCCTACAGATTGGGGTGTTTTTTAATGTGAATTCCCTTGCCTCTCACTATGCAGGGTTGTTTTTGTGAATTATAATAGATACATTGCATATTTCAGGATTGCGGGATATTTTTATTCCATGATATTGAGCAAATCCAAGGAACTACACAATTGTTATATGACTGCAATAACCCGAGTCCGAGCACTTTTACAAGTACAATAATATTCACGAATAGAATCCCGTTTTTGCTTTATCTGTCAAAACAAAAATATAATAATACTTACCACCACGATAACGAGATTTTATTCATCTTAATCAATGTATGTTTTTCAACGGAGACGCTATATTTCTCATGGTTCAAAGCTGCTGACGGTTGTTTCGACCTTGGATTGAACTTATGCACTAGAAATGATCCATTCGACAAAATATACCCTCAATATTATCAATGAACTTCAGCCACACATTCTTCCTTACGCAATACATCCTGATTGAAAATCATCACTTTCACCCCCTTATATCCCCGGAATCGTGCCTATGCTTATCTTGAAATTTTGCTGAAATTAATGTTTCATCTACAATAATATTATTATTTGTTATAAAAAAAGTTTGAAATTCGAAGTCCAAAAAATAGGCGAAATTTGCCATCATTCTTTGTGTTAAATTGCTGCCTTAGCACTTTCATTACCTCATTCCAACACAAAAATTAAAAAGGTTTTTAATGTATACTGACATTAAGATAAAGAAATAGACTAAATATTATGTGCAATTTTAAGAATAAAATTGAATTTAAAGATACTCAACGAATGCCGTAGTTATCCTATAACTAATAATCATTATGATTTCGCAAAAACTTATATTTATATCAAAAGACTGATTGTGAATGAGTACATTCAAATGTGCAATCACTCGCTGAATGGCTAAATAGAGATTGAAGATGATTATCTTTGAATCCAATCTTCAACTTGCTATTTAATCACTTAGTGAGCATATCTGGATACATTTGGCTTTCAGTACACTCAACCGTTGAATGAGCGCTCGCTGTTATTCTTTTAGATCATCCAATCAGCATTTTAGATCTGGAAGAATACATCAATGGCAATAAGTACCCACTCAACTATTGAATCTGCTGAACGCAGTCATCATTATATTGTTAACTGTATTTTTGTGATTTTTATTAAATATAAAAAATTTCAAATATGGTTCGGTTAATATTTATTTTAAGGTCGATATTCATAATCGATTCTTATTTCAAGATCGTCTTAATAAGATCGGCCTAAAATACTAATAGGGTTCTTTGGTAGATAATATCTTAAAATGAAACTTAAGGCGATGTTAAATATAAGAATCGCCTATACTAAAAATATGTTGTATAATTTTATTTTAAATATGATATAGTGAAATCGTGCTCGCGAGCTACAACTTCATCATGTCCTCTGTGACTTTTTACTGCTTAAAGGAATTTTCGTATGAGATAACTATAGGATCTCGACAGACAGATTCTCACAATTATTCGAGCTTTTCACTAAATAATTTTGGCGTCAGGCACGAAAAAACGTGCCACTCTTTCAGTAATTTTCGTCTACATTAAATTATTTGCTCCCAATTAATTCGCGACGGCAACAGGAGTGGGTAAGAAAGATAAAGAAATTGTCAGAGAAGATAGGTTGAACCACACACAAATTAATAATGAAATAGATAAAAATTATATTTAATGAACCGAGTTACAACTAATATTTGGAGTCTTGCTCCCTAACTTGGATTTAACAAGATTTACTTCCGCGAACGACAACTATGACTTATTTTTAACGCCGGTTCAACAGTTGCACTTGATATCTTAATTTTCCGAAGGATCACCTTCGGAGGTGGCGAATATATGGTGATCAAATATTCCCAATATCCGTCGACAGCAATACAATAATTCGTATTCCGAGCGAGAAAGAACCCACGAGGGCAATCTCGAATTCGAACAATATTTCGAACACACAATTTACAGCAATCGGTTCGGCACGGCACAAAAAATACAAAACAAGACGAAAAATGACTCAATTGTGGCAAGAGAGCGTGAATTGACAATCAATAATTTTCTTAATAACAAGGCTCGAGTGGATGGTACATGGCTAGTAGTTCCACGGATCTTGATGGCGGCCATTAAACCGGCCGCTTGCAATCACGCGAGTTTTTACGCGCGATTCATTCGATGCCACAAATCCGATGATCGACAGCTTCACAAAGGTGGTGGCATTTATCTCACCAATATCCTCCTCTGATCCTATCGCGACAATCCTTGATTATAAACGTAGGAGCTCACTACTTCTCAATAGCTCATTGCTTCTCGAATTTCTTGACAGCGAGGAAGTTTGCGTCCTCTTACAACCAATGTCGACTCAGCCACAAAACGAGTGCCGGGAGTTTTCCGCGGATTCACGCAGGTCGTTCGGCTCTTCTAATAAGGGCCATGTCATGCGCCAATTGGTCCTTGTCAATCACGCGGCCCCGAGTATCGTATAAATCCTTGCGGGCCGCGAATCATTGCATCTTAGAGCGCGCAATATAAATTTCCATAGATTCCTGCGTCCTAAATTATTCGGACTGGCATGGGATATTCAGCTCTTCTAGCTGAAGCTCTTCAGCTCCATGTCGAGATATTTATATCTTCGACTGGTGGTTGTATTATTCATCTGGTAGCCGAGAGTTTTCGCCTTCCATTGCTCCATTTTGTCAGTAGCGTGCGATATAACGAAGCTCAGAACGGATTATAAAACAAATATGAATGATTCTATGATGATTTCGATTTGCGTGTCCGAGCTTCCTTGCGCGGTCCTCCAAGTCCAGCGTCGCACCTTCGTCCTTCTTGTCTCCTGCTTCCAACGATAGATGAGACGACGAAAATACAAAACGATATATTTGAGCCATCGAGCATAGTTCACTGATAACTTTAAGTCTAAATACGAGACTAATAAAAGAATTAAGTTCTTTATAGAAAAAATAGATGAACGCAGTCAAATGAATGAATAGCGCACGTTGGCATACGCGCCCATTTACGCGATTACAGCTCTTCGAGTTGAGAGGACGCAAGATTCCCCGCAGACACTCGAAAATAATGCACAAAAATTGTTGTCACGTTACAATAGATTTGTCATTTTTTAATAATAAATATTTAATATAATTGTATATAATATAATTTTATTTTGAATATTATATAAATATATTATTTTTTAATAACAAATATGTTATATAATTGATAATTCTGATCACGATTGAAAGCGCGATTATCGAAGTTAATAGAATCACCAAGAGCTGCTATCTCAAAGTGCGATTATTCATGATTATGTCTCGAGATGCGAGACAATGCGTAATACTCGTGGATCCCGGCAACTATCGATTGATATCGATAAGATCCATAAATCGTTAAGAGTACCTAATAGCGATCAACCAAATTCCATTAATGTAACAATATTTGTACCTGCAAATCAGAAGAAGAGATTTATTATAAGTATATTATTATATTATTATATTATTATAAGTATAGTTTATTAAAAACTGTTACTTCTAATACACATACTAGAATACTTGCGTACTTCTGGTAGAGAATATTTTACATTGATATACACAATATAACACCGCGCACCAGACGGGGCACTTTTCTTTTTATCGTGAATAGAGGAAAAGATCGTCCATTGCTCGCGGATTTTCTCTAAACGATCCGTTGCTTGCATAAATATACCGAAATTGTGTGTTTTCGGAATCGCGAACAAAGATTGTGGAATTATTTTACAAATATTCTAATGATCATTCACTCTATGATCATTCACTAGTCAAACATTCTAATCGTATTGTTTCAACCTTGTTAGATTTCTTGTATATTGTTAAGAAATAAATGTGAAGTGATAATTGCGATTTTGCGTGAATCACTTAGCAATACCTTTGACCTGAAATTTGCTTCTTCCTTATAATTTTCTGATAGCTTATACGGTCTTACATATGTCTGAGCACTATATATCGGTACGCATATTAATGTCATGTTTTACAGCAGTAGTATAAGATAAGACATCGTTCTCTAAATGAAAAATATCGCAAAAGTCGTCAGAAATCTATTTTAACGTTCTGCTTTCTTCCGTATTAGGTTCGTAGTTGCTTTTGTAAACGGTCCTTCCATACATATGTACTCGTAGATTCGATGTCCGTGCAGTGAGTAACTATGGCTATCTTCTCTTATGTCTTCTTGCCAGTCAGTAAGGTAATATTACTAGGATTCTTAGATGACGTCATCTGGAGAAATGTTCCCATTCTCGAAAACAGTAAAAAATTGACGTCACGATTTGTTGCGTTTCTACAGTTTCTACAATTTTCGTATGTGTCATTGGATTTTATATTTTCGTCACCAGTGATCTTCATTGAATTGATGAGTAAATAATATTCCATAGCAATGTTTATTTGCAATTCTGTAATATTATGGTTCCCATTTTTTTAAATAATTGGCGATTAAAAAGAGGTTAGACCGCGATTTCATTACTCGATGCTATTAATATTCAACAGCCAACAATTCAATTACAGAAATCCTTCTCTCTTCTTGTTGTTTTTAACGATTAAGAAGCAAGTTCGCATATTGTGATTGAATAATTATTGACAGATCATTAAAAAGACTGTAATTTATAAGCATCATGATTATTTGCAATTTCAGTGTGATAGGTCTGAAGCGTGACAGGAGATGATTATTGTTCGATTCGACTACGATGTAAGCTAGTGGTAGTGATGATAAAACACTCATATTCTCAGGAGGATATTTCCCGCATGAACTAAAGTTTGCACTTGTGGGTAAGCGAAGTTAATGTTATACGACGAAGCGAAAATCTGTTGTTTGGATTGAATCAATTTTATTAAAAACGTAGAAACGATATAATTCTTTCACACGATGACAAATTTATCTTTGTTATGCTTTTGTTTACTACATTTACTTCTGTTTTTTTTCGCTTAATGCAATATGTACATTCGAACATTGCTTCATTGTAGTTGATAATAAGATCATTTTAAATGATTGTACTTTAAATTATTATACTTTATTTTTTTAATTTCATTTTACTTTAAATTATATTCATTTCTGTAATTATAATTTTTTATTAAATAAGCTTTTATTTGTATGTTATCATTGCTATAAACTGTTATCATTGCTATAAGCAAGGCATTCTACGTTTATGAAGGAGGCGTTAAACAATGGTGCACTGATTGCTATTATCAAGATGAAATTGTTGATTCGTCTGACAGCGATTTTTCGGATACGGAACAATGAATTATTCATGAACGCAATTCTCATAATTCATAACAAAAGGCCCAGAATACAATCTTACATGGATATTATTAGTTTATATGACAATGACAAATTTAAATCAAATTTTCGGTGAGTTATTATTCTGCAAAATGCATTTCTATGTCACGTTGAAATACTGGTTATGAGTGACAAAAAATGTTAATATAGATATGAAGTGTTACATTTTTCACTCACTAAAACCATTAATTAATGTTATTTCAAATGAAATGAAATATATATCAACCATATTACAAAGCGCGTCATCGGAATTTGCGTAGAAGGGAAAGGGGGGTTTGTTCTTTTTCTCTCTCTCGTCCATTGCGATATCTTTTTCTAACTCGTTATCCTCTTTTTCCCACCTATTATGTTCTCTGTCTCGTAGTCCCACACTTACCATACTATTCTCTTTCTTCAACTCTCGCGTTCTATTTTTTTATTTTGCATATAATTTTATTAAATAAATACGGTATTTGTTTTTTTTAATTTTTAATAATATGACATAACAATTAATTATAATATTTTTTTATAATAATGTAGTACTAGTCAAGCGTTCTTAATTATTGAATCATTATTAAAATTATTATTGAGTAGCTATCGAATATACAATATTAAACTATATATACTACTGAACAGCTCATTATTGATAGACTCTTAATTATAGGGGAAGGGAAAAGAAAATAAAATGCATTTAAAAAAAATCTCATATTTCATTTTCTTTTCAACTTGATATATTTTTTTCTGGCGTTGCGATCACCAGTTTATGTTTTTTTAAATACATTCTGTAACGCACAATTCTTAACATAATTTTCACATTGCACAATATTAGTAATATCCAGATTTCGGAAAGAATCTATATCTTCATGATCAACATCCAGAGTCTCAATGGTCACTATCAAGTATACCAGCCAGCCATTCACGTTTTTTCATATCCTTTAACATATATTTGGGAGTACAAATAAGTTTCCGTTTTTAATCAAAAATTAAGCATTTATTGTGAAAGAACGATACATAATGTTTTATTCAAAGTAATGGTCATCGCTAGCCACTACTTTTTCCCATCTTTCTGGTAGTGTGTGGATACCGCGTCGGAAGAACGCTTCATCTTTTGAGGCTATCCAATCATCGATACAATTTTTGGTATCTTCATATGATGTGAAGTGTTGCTCAGATAGGCCATGCGTCATCGATCGGAACAAGTGGTAGTCGGAAGGAGCAATACGGCGGTCTGAGAATACGGCGGGTAGAACTTCCCATTTGAGTGTTTCTAAGTAGGTTTGGACCGGCGCCGCAACATGTGGTCGAGCATTATCATGCAGGAGAATAATTTTGTCATGCCTGGAGTAGTAGTGAGCGCGTTTTTCCTTGAGTGCTCGGCTCAATCTCATCAATTGTGTTCGGTAGAGAGCCCCAGTAATGGTCTCGT
>Ga0157364_1000605_pt1 | contig 25890 bp, 17 predicted proteins | sample AttsexASBM2_FD_111476 | JGI IMG/M metagenome (GOLD analysis project Ga0157364, IMG submission 111476) | Fungus gardens microbial communities from leaf cutter ant in Ribeirão Preto, State of São Paulo, Brazil - Atta sexdens ASBM2 | ecosystem: Host-associated > Fungi > Mycelium > Unclassified ... | reverse complement strand
TGTGCTGGCGTGGGTGTGTGCGTGCCGGGGTGCGTGCGTGAGTGCGTGCGTGCGTGCGTGCGTGCGTGCGTGCGTGCGTGCGTGCGTGCGTGCGTGCGTGCGTGCGTGCGTGCGTGTGTGTGTGTGTGTACATAATGTAATGTGAAGTTGAGTAATCGACCTGCTGCGAGATAAGTACTGCGAGATAAGTAGTGATAAAGAAAGAAACGTGGCCGAGAGCACCTTAAGGTGCGCGCGTAATATTTGTATGTTTTACGAAAAGAATTCGAGATCATACTGTATCAATTTTTTTTTAGTTTAGTCAAGAAACATTTATATGTAAAAACACGAAAAAGAAAGGGGTTACGAGCCTAAGGTTCCTTATTTATAATGTTGTAAACACATATGAATTGTACATTACAAACATTTTATAAAATAATATTTCGTTTTATATTTATTTTTTATTCATCATTATCATGCTTCACATACAAATCTCTGAAACAAGAATCTATGTATCCAAATTCTTTTTTATACAATCAAATTTTTTTACACTCAATTCCGCCTTTCAAATGATATGGGACATATTCCAATTCGTGTTTCGCAGTTTGTGTCATCTCCTTGTGTACTATAAAAATAAAGTATATTTATTTTTTATGCTTATCATGAATGCTTATAATGAAAATACGTCTTTAATTATTCTGAATATTTGTAGATGGGGTGAAGGAGGAAAAAGATTTAATATGATGTTTTAATATAATGTTTAAATAATTGCAAACATCTAATGTAATAATTTAATATATTTGTGCTGCAATTATACAGTCCTCCGTATATTATATAATTATTTTAAATACTTGGCATCAATTTAAATCTGATATAAGTCGGTATGTTTATTGCAATGCAATACAATCCCGCTTTACACATACGTCACATCAAATGTTGATGAACATAAAACAGCAATTATCGAAACTGTATAATGAACTATCAAAATACAATCTTACAATAACAGTTTTTTATGCAGTACGAAGTGAGTCAAGCAAGAACCAATTAACAATGCGGAAAGCTGTCAATAATACAATCTCTTACGTGCCTTTTTTATAAATGGATTTTCTTCGAGTATCAATCTAACTATTCTTATTAAATTAGTATTTGCTATTATGTCATCTATATTCGTAACAATATTAAAAGAAAATTCTTCGATCAACGAAAACATGAATATACATTGCCGAATATCAAACCAGTTGTAATTTATAATTAATTTTGTATAATTAAATGAATTGTTGGAAATGCATGTCTTAACTTTTAAGAGATGGCTAGATCATACATCTAAACTCGCATGAAAGAACGTGATATTTCAAATGTTCAAGAAGAACGTCATTGTTTTATCTCCTATAATCTCCTATAATTCGCTAAGATTTAAGGTCTAATTTTCTATCTATTTTTTGTAATACTGCATTTGAACTGATTTTGCTGATTATGTATAATATAATGATACATGGATATATAATAAATAATATAATATCTGTCTTTTGTGTATATATCAGATTTTTTTCAGCATGCAGCTTCACAACTATTCTCATATGTGTAGAATTTTTTTTATGTAGGTTAAATACAAGACTTAGGCACCGTGATTGCTGTCGTATGAATTTCAGCGTAAACTGACTTTTTTTCTCATCACTCGCGTTTCTATCTCATTCGCTCAAGCACTTTCGCATATAATCGATCCTACATTCGGCCGTCCTGTGTTACATTCATCCTCGAATGTTCAGGCTCACGGCTTGTCCGTTTAGGTTTTTCTCTCCATTCTCCAATTATAATCATTTTTTTTCCTATCGTCGACACAAAACAAGATTTGTAATCAGCTGATGATGTAGTTTGATTCGACCCGTTATGCTCGCCTACCTTATGGACTTATGTATCGGTTATTGCGCAAGATTTTTGTTATCTTATACGGCCCAAAATATTTAACTGAGAGTTTGGAGCCTGATGTATTTTGCGCTTGATTGCTATCATCTTCTTCTTGATATAGTATTGTCGATTTGCGCTTTTTGTCGTATATTTGTTTCGTTGTATCTTCGCGATACTCTCCTTAGCTTGGAGTCGCAGATCGTCACGCTTTTCCTGGAAAGAAACTGCCACTATCGTTCCAACAGCTCGCGAATGATCTTCATAGAGTCGTGTGTGTTCCAACAAATGGAACGATGTTTGACGAACATCATGTTTCGTTGTACGTGTCTAGATATTTAGTGTCACTCTTCAGGCTTGGGAGCAGCTAGTCAGGAACGATATGAGCGTCCAGTTAACTCGCTCGATCTGACCGTTAGCTCTAGGCATTCTAGTGGTCGTCAAAACATGTTGGATTTTTTCACGCTACAGTACTCGGCGAAATCCCGAGACATGAACGCTGTCCCACGATCTAGTTGCGTACAGCTATATAAACTTGCTGAAACCATCAATTGCAGCAAATACATATCAGTAGGATTTTTTCGTATTTGTTAAAGGACCCAAATGATCAATGTGATACGTATACAACGGGATCTCTCTCTTCTTTATAGGACATAGGAAGCTCTCCTGCTTGCCTGCTGTTAGGCTGTTAGGTAACTAATATCTATACAATTACAATCTATACAATTACAAATAAGCTTTTCAGTCTTCCCTCGCAAATTTTGTACATGATAATCTCTCTTGACAATTGCTTCGGTCTTGGCAACAGAAAAATGTCCTCGCTCGTGAGCACGCCCGAATACTTGTGAACTCGTAGCCCTAAGAATTACCAGACGAACGTCGACTTCTTTAAACAGCAATCTTCTACTTATGGAATGAGCTTTTTGAGTCAATCGAATGATTTTCTTCGTGTCTTCGTCGTCGTTCTGAGCCTTCTGAAGTCGAGCAATTAAATCGTCTTCATCCTCTTTAAGTATCAGACTCATCGATAAAGGATTTCTGCTTAATGTTGCTCAATCTACGTGACTCATTCTTACCCAGTCGATGTTCGAGGTATTCGAGATGATAATTATAATCTTCTAAAGTCAGTGCCTACCGCGCTATTCGCAAACATAAATTTTTTTTCGACATAGTGAGTGAATTGCTTGGCAAAGTTACAATTTTAAAAGGCGTGTGCATCAAGTACACCCGAAACTTCTTTAAAGCCTTCATTATAGCAAGAATTTTCAGCTTATAATTAATATATTTTTGTTTCATTGGAGTTCGTTTTATCGCTCGCATAATATACAGGATATATCGCATCGTCATCGCAACTACGCTGGAAAAAGATCGCGTCATATCTAAGAAATAAGGCGTCCGTGTGGAGTTCGATTTCTGTGCACTCTGTATGATTTTAACACAGGTTTACTTACTTACTGAGAATTGATTTCAACTGATCAAATTCTTTTCTAAGGCCTCAAACTTAAACTTCGCTTCAGATCTTAATAAATTTGTCAACGGTCGCGTAATAGAGTAACCAGGAATACGAATTTTCGAAATATCCGATGAGAAACTGTTGTTATACTTGACGAAGGTTGGTAGGTATCAGAAAGTTCTTCACAGCGTCAGTTTTGCGTTCTGAGGATCGAATCTGTCCGTTTTCTATAATATGAGCCAGATAATTTACTTGCGTTTGTAAAACTACATTTCTTCAATTAATGACTAATCCGTGCCGACTTGCTCTCTTCTTCAATATATATTCGAGTTTCTTTAATCCGCTATTGTAATCAACAGAAGGTGATTAAGTCATCCATGTAAATCAATACAACGTGATCTCATATTAAATCTTTGAATGTAGCGTTAATATACTTCTGAAAAACTGTTGGTGCATTGCACAACCCAAATGGCATCTTCGTGAACTCGTTGTGTCTGTCCGGCACGAATGTATTTTTTACTCGTTAACCGATACATGGGAAAATCCGGTCTTAAAGTCGAGCATATTAAATATCTTCGCATCTTGCAACATATCTAAATGATTTTCAACCAAAACAAGGGACTAATGATCTTTAATAATCTTTTGTTGAGCAGTCAATAATCCACATAGAGCCTTGTCGATTCATCTCTTTTTTTAAATGTTTGAAGGTGACTCAAAAATACAAAATATAAATAATAGGCAGCATACAGTTACAACAAATAGATGTTAAAACGAAAGTCATATATTTAAAATTATCATATAAAAACGTACATTCGGTAAAAATGTAGAACTTTTCGGTCAAGATTTGACCATCATCAGTACATCAAGAAGATAAATAAAGAAATACAAAAAATTAATTAATTAAGCAAAAGACAAAATTAAAAAAGAAGAATGTCGTTTATAAAATTAACTGTCATGATTGCAATTATTCTTATGTTGGACAAACAAAAAGGAAACTAAAGACACGTTTAAAAGAATAAATAAACGATTTTCAAAAAACCTACAAATTCTTTGTCTGTTGTCTTTCGTCACAAACTTGATCACCATCATACGATTGATTGGAATAATACTAATATTTTTGACTCAGAACAATCTTATTATAAAAGGGTGATCTCCGAGATGATACATATCAAACGACAAGAAAAAGGTTTAAACAAACAGAGTGACACAGAATGCTTTCCTGAAATCTACCTATCAATCATAGAAAAAAGCCCCTATACTCACATATAGATTTATCTTTTCTAATATCATTCCCTCTCCTTTTATAATATATAAATATTGTCGCAAGCTATGCTTCTAAAATTTTTGTCAGCAGTGATTCTTACTATTTATTCAAATTGTTCTGTTTTTTAAATTGTGTTACTTACTCCGCGTTACATTTGCGAGGACTTGCGTAAAAAAATATCATGCTTGTGTGATAAGCGAGTGTTGTTATGAATTTATATTGATTTTCATGAATAATTATTGTTTAAAATTTAAATTATTAAATAGCGCCTTGTTTTCTTTTAATTTTAAATAAAATTTGGAAATTCCGTATTTTCATGATGTCGCTCTTTTCTTTCTTTAAAAAGGAATCATAAACGGAACAGGATTATTCGTCAGAAGCGTTAAAATTTTTGATTAATTTCATTTTCTGGATTTCATTTTACTCGATTAACTATTATAAGCGATTAGAAAATTTTTTTACCATCTTATTAACTAGCGATCATTGTTTTAATGTATCATTGTTTTATGTATTTTTTCTATTTGTCATCTTGATACTGTTTTACTATCTTTTTGATTAGTGATTTTTGTTAATTATTTAATTTAAAACAAGAAATATAAAACATTAAATAATTATTTAATTATTTAATGTTTTATATTTCTTTATTTGTCATCTTGATGTACTGATAATGATCAAATCTTGACCGAAACGTCTACGTTTTTATATGATAATTTTAGATATATTTTCGTTTTAACATCTATCATTGTGACTATATGCCATCTCTCATCTCTTTTTGTTACCAACACAATTGGATTAATATATCCGGATATCGAAGGTTGTACGATTCCGGTCGCTAACCATTCATCGATTTGTTTATTTACCTCGTCTTTCTTCGATAATCGCCACGGTCTTAACTGGTTCATCATCTTTCAACAAAAGCTTCATTGTTATGTCAACATCAAGCATTTGCTCCGGCTTATAATCGTTTACCAACACTTGCAATTTTTCTTTAATCTTCTCGTTGCGTAAGACAAATTTGCATTAATTTTTTATTCACAATATATAGAAATTATTTCTGCGAGAATACTATCAGAATCTATCGGTTTAACTGTAGTAACGTCTAGCTTAATTCTTTAATTCTACAATATCGAGGAAGTCTTTCCCTATGAGTTAGTCATATCGCGATAGTTCCGAAACAACATGGATAGTGATCGTGTACGAATTTTTATCAATCGTTAGCTTTGCGCGGAATTTCCCGATCGTCGTATTCTATTCTTTATCTATCCCTCGAAATCGTATTTGTTCGCGCGAAAGAGACGGTGACCCTAGTTTAATAAACTTGTCCGCTCGCATTATTATTATGTAGCGATAATCGCTTGCACAGGAATCATCGATTAATACATCTTTAGTTTGCTTATGCTACGGATAGGTTATCGTGCAATTATTCACCGTTATTTGTTGCTTACTAGGACAATCCGACGCAATGTATCCATATTCACCATACTCAAAGCACTTCCTACTCTTTTTTTTCGACGGGCAATTCGTGATTTTTCGAACCACAATTAAAACAACGTTTTGTCCGCTTTTCTTTTCGACATTTACTGTCTTATTTTCGTTATTGTCGTCCTTAGCACTTTTATCACTCTTATTCTTCATCGCACTTTCGTCGTTATTTTTCGTCGACGCTGAGGAAAATGGAAGTCTCCTATCTTCTAACTGTATTTCTTCAAAAGTCTGCAGCATCTATTCTCGCATCAAGAAATCTTGAATTCGTGCCATGTCGCGAAGATTCATGTTAGGAATACCGTCAATAATGTATTCCAGAATTTTATCGCCACTTACAAAAATTCGGTTGGTCATTATTATCTTCTCATGAATGTAATCGTGAAAGATTTCACCTTCTACATTCGTGCTTCGAAGCGTCATTTGAGCGTGATCTTGTTCGGTCGATGGTGGAACACCCCATAATTTGTTGAGTGTGACACAGTGATCATATCATTTTCGTTTAACATTAGAAAATAACAAGGATTATATATATGATTCATTCATGAATGTCATTATGATGTCATCTGTGTCTTTTGCTAGAAAGCACCCATTGAAGCATTACTGACTCAGCCGTATTTTGCTCTTTTTAGATCTAATTCAAATGTGCTCAAATAATACCAAAGATAAGCCAAAAAAAAAAGAAAACGATCTTCTGTCATGCAGAAAATCATTAAAGAAATTCTTGATAATGGTCACACTATCAAGAATACTGCACTAGTTCATAATCTCAAGAGCATATCTGACTAAAATTATAAAGACTGCAAAAAACTCAGATAATTCATGTGTTCACTGTCCTAATATAGGCAACCGATATTTACATTACAACAGGAGAAAGAAGACTACCTTAACGTAGCATTAAAAATGTGTCATGGCCTATCATACAAACAAGAAATTTAACATTTTAATATGCTGAAACACTTTCAGTTACTCCAGACAAATAAAAGGCAAATAAAGAAGCGAGTATTTACTGGCTATAAGATTTTATGAAGCGTCACAAAAATCTAATCATTCAAAATCTGAAGTCACTTTTCTTTCAAAAGCCATGGATTTCAACAAACGTTAATATTTTTTGAGAAATTATCCACTTATGATCAAGTATAAATTTCTATCACATTTGATTTTTAACTTTAATGAGAGTACTGTGTAGTACTGTCACAACTCAATAGCTCAGCGTGGAACAGAACAAGTGGAACAGATTACTTCTGCTGAACGAGGGAACTTAGTGATAATACTTTTTATGATCAATACTTCTGGATCCTCATTACCACCTGTTTTTATATTTTCAAGAGTTTGTTACAAAGATATTATGCTAATTAATGGCCCGGCAGGGCTTAGTTAATAGTAGCGGTTAGAATGAAGAATGTTTTATGTCAGCACTTTATTTTGTGAAACATGTTAAACATTACACCAAGAAAAACAAATCCTGCGTTGATCCTTATGGATAACCATTGTATATACGTCAACCTTTTAATGATAAAATTTGCTAGGAAAAATCATATAATTATTTTAACTTTCTCATCACATTGTAGCCATCGCTTGCAGCCACTTGATGTGACTATGTTCGCGTCATTCAAATCAAGATATAAAATAGCAATGAATGAATGAATGTTATCAAATTCTGATGTTACAATGACTATTTATTATATGGGTCGATTTGTTAAAGAAATATTTTTGACATCTTTCACACCTCACAATATAACACAAGAATTTACTAAAATCGGTGTATATTCATTAAATTCAAACATATTCTTAGATGAAGATTTTCTTCCTTATATGTTACTGATCGGTCTTTGCCTATTGAGAGTGATTCCCAACAGCAATCAGAAGAACAATTTAACAATGTAGAATTAACATGTACTCATGTAACTCAAGAACTAATTCGTGTAACACAAAAATTCGAATCTTTTATTCAGTTATCGTCACAACTTAGCAATTTACGAAAAGTACAGTTTGCACATTTAAATGTATACGTTCTTTTCCGAAAGAATTGATATTAATGCAAATTGTTGGGTTCATACTTCATTAGGCAATAAGGGAAATTTTCATTTTTTTTACAAGTGTTTTTAATTAGAAATATTACTTATATTTTCTATTTTTCAAACATTTATTAATTAAAAAAAAAATATTTATTAAAGAATGACATTTTTATTTGACTTGTGTTAAAGCTTTTATAATTTAGTATCTGGTTTTTTCAAAATAGGTAATGGCTCTTTCAAAACCACCTTGTTTTGAAAGAACTGAATTTCTAGAATTTTTATATAAAAATGGTGATTAAATTTCTATTAATGATTAAATTATTTTTCTGTTAAGAGATCTTACAAATGTGTATACTTAGGTTCGAAGTAATTTTATTTGTTCAATATCAGATTAAATATTTTTTTCCATATTTTGAAAAAACTGGCTCTTTTATGCCCACTCTCCCCTAGAATCCCAGCAAAGAGAATAGATTAAAATGGATTAAAAATTTTTTAATGCGTTTTACTTTAAATCCATGATGGATTGAATGGATTGAAATGGATTGGATCCAAGCTGACACTAGTTTAATATTCGAAAAAAAAAACATTCATCTTTAAGGATTACAAATTTTATTCCTAAGACATTTATAATAATTATATCTGAAATTAATTACTTCAAATTAATTTAAAAAAACGCATCTTAGTGGGATTCGAATCTGGGACCTCTGAATTACGAATCTACTATGTTTATCCGCTACACCACTTCTTCAATTGGTAAATGTGTTATTCATTCTCTACTTCAATTACAACCAGCTAAACTAGTAACGAAATCATAGATATAAAAATATTAATTTAACAAATATAATAACAGGTATAATAAAGTATAAACAATTTATATTATTATGAGTCAACATTGGGTAAGTGTTGGATAATTTAATCTTGCTTAGCCGATGTAGCGCGCCGTGATTAGCCTAATTCGATTTAGTTTGTGAGTGTTCACATCGATCATTCATTTTACTTCTAATCAAAGATAAACAAATGAACATAACTCAATTATTTTTACGTTACAATTTTTTTGAACTTAGTTGGATTAAAACGAAAAATTTCCTTATAATTTTAAATAATTTAAGTAGCATTTTTAAATAAAAACTTTTTTTATTCAATTAGATTGAAAAACTGCATTTCATATTCAGAATATTGAATTGAGCAGTTACATAGAAATTGCTGATATTATTTTTGAATTTAACTGAATTAAAAAAACTACTTTCTATTCATAATTCATATTGAATTGAGTAGTATTCACGATGCACAGAAAATGCTAATATTATTTTTGGATTAAAAGACATAGAGATAAAGACATAGAGATGCTCTATGCAATTCGTATAAATAAATAAAAATGCATTCAGGATTGAAAAGGATTTATTTTAATATTCATGAATCCATATTTCTGAACATCTGAATCCATTTTAATCCATTTCAATCCATTCTCGTTTGCTGGGATATTATAAGAGATGTGCAAATGGGATTCGCTTGCTGATTGATTGAGCAGCCAATCAAAACCGGGAATATCGGGCCTGCAGTTGATCGATTATCAATACAAAGCAGCTATACTAAAGATGTTAGGTGAAGGTACTACAATACTAATTAAGAAACATTCTTATTTTCCAACATTATAAACAACGTTAAATAAGAGACTACAAAAGTTGCGAAACATCAATTGAAAAATGCATGTTGGATAATAAGAATGTTTCTTAATGTAGTATTATTAATATAGTTCTTATTGTAATATCTTTAACCTCTAGAATCTTACATAAGATCTTTAGTGCAGCTTTCGATCAACTGCGAACCCGATATTCCCAATTTTCATTGGTAAAGTCAATCAGCAAGTGAATTCCATTTGCACATTTCTTATAATATAGGACTTTATTCTTCCCTACCTCAAAGGATTCGGAGATACTACACTTTTCAATTTTTGCACAATCTCTATATTTGCGAAATTAGCCAATTTACAAGATACCGAAAAGTGACCAATGGCATTTGAAAAAGAATTGTTTGCACTCGTTTGTATCTCTTTTATTTGTACCTCTTTCGTTTATACTTCAAAAATGACCGAAATTACCCTCTTGCCGAAATTTTGAAAAACGATGTATCTCCGAATTCTTTGAGATACAAACGAGAATACAGGAGGTACAAACGGGTACAATTCTTTTTTGAATGATATAAATGAAATTAAAAAACCTTAAATTTGGTCATTTTTTGTAAATCATCACTTATTTTTTAACTGTTTGAAAATATAAAAGAAATAATGATCGATACAAACAGGTACAAAGTACAAACGCGCTACAGTGTATTCATTTATATTTTTAATAAAGTTGGGCACTAGGTTTACATTGATGTTAGTTGTAGAACCGTATGTCAAATGATATTGTATTATCTGTATAAATAAACTACAGATATACAGACTTATATTTATTGTATATCTGTATCATTATTATTATGTATAATAATCGACGAAAAATTTATATTAATGAAAAGGATTACCTATGATAAAAATCGCAGTTTCTCCTGTCATATTTTGTAACAATTATCACCAACGGAAAACGGAAAATTCGTTACGAAATTACTCATGGTTGAAAAAATTCCACCATGGAATTAATAACGAGAAATAATGATCGAATTCGTTATCTTGGATGTAATTAAATATCAGCTTTCGTATATTGTCTTCATTTTTGCGAGGACCGATATGCATAAATCTATTATATTATATTTTGACTTATTTTTAGTATATACTAGTCTAATAGATATCTTTAAAGAAATGTCTTAAAAAACATTTTTCAAGAGAGACATTTTGATATCTTTAATATATCTATTACAAATATTTTAAAGATATCTTTCAAGATTTCTTTAAGACGTCTATAGATATCTTTTAGAAATTCTTCAACAAAATTTTTATAGACATCTTTTAGATTTCTAGATATCTTCTAGAAATATCTTGAAAATATCTTTAAAAAGATATCGTTTAGATATTTACAAGATCTCGATATTTTCTAAGTAGTTCTATTAATCGAGATTTTATCAATAATTTTAAAATTTAATTTTTGTATGTTGTACGTTTCTGTATTTTAGGGAGTACCTATTGTTACATTTGCACTTGGTACATGGCAAATTAAGAGATGGAGATGGAAGCTGGATCTAATAGAAAAGCTTAAGCAACGTACTTCAGCAGAACCAATCGATTTGCCATCAGAGTAAGGTTATGATATTAGTAATTTTAAAAGAAAAAATAAATTTATAATATTCTAATTTAGAATATTAGATTGCAAGCACTATTTATTATTATAAACGTTTGATAAAACCATTTCTTTTTAGCCTAAACGAATTAAAAGATAAAGAATATTATCGTATGAAAGTGAAGGGCAAATTTTTATATGAAAAAGAATTTTTGATAGGACCTAGAAGTCTAATTATTAATGGGGAAGTTGTTAATGAAAAAGATGGTGGAATATTTTCTCGCAAAACAAGTTCGGGATATTATGTGATTACGCCTTTCAAATTGGAGGATCGGGAGTAATTATGCTTTTATTAATTGTTGATTAAAAAAAAATTATGAACAAACTAAAACAACAAACAAACTCAATACTTTTACATTTTCTAATTCAGTGTAAAATGAATTTGATATTATTTCTTGAGTTTAGCTTGACTATTATGGTAAATCGTGGATGGATTCCTAGATGTGATCACTCAATATATAAAATGGGAAATAAGATTATAGACCCCGTAGAAATTACTGGTATTATTAGAATAACTGAAAAGCGACCTCCATTTGTGCCCAATAATACACCTGCGAAAGGTGTATGGCATTACAGGTAAAGGCACATAGTTTACTTATTCTATTAATCATTTCTATAGTAATCAAACTAAAAAAAATATTTAATACTGTGAAAAACGATGTTTTCTATTCACATAAAAATTTAAATAAGTATGTTCTAGAGATTTAAATGCAATGGCAAAGATAGCAGAAGCAGAACCTGTATACATAGAATTATTGGCCGAGTATAATATACCTCAAGGTCCAATCGGAGGCCAAACAAAAGTAACTTTAAGGAATGAACATTTGAGTTATATAATCACTTGGTACTCGTTGTCTGCCTGCACGAGTTACATGTGGTTCCGACAGTTTATACAGAAATTACCTCTTATTTAAATGCGTTTAGGTATTTATATACCTGCTATACATAAAAAAATATAGAAATATAATTATGTGTATATAATAATTATTATATATAGTTATGCAATTGTATATTTGTCATAATAATTTTTAATTACGATTATACATTATACTATATTTCTAATTAGTTTTCCAATTACGTATTTCATTGTTTTCACATTATGAAAAAATCAAAATATAACTACTTGATTTATGCGAAATGAACGGACACAAAACTGGAAAAGAAATGTAATTCTTTGAATTCTTTATTTCATTCTTTATTAAACATAATAACTAAATGTGTTCTATTTCTAGAACAAAAATATTATCTAATTGTTCCCCTAGAAAAAAGGCCTCCCTGCCTTTCGTTTTCATAATAATAACAACAATGATAACTATAACAGCAATCGCTACAAGCTTTCACTAACAAAATCTTTAACAATGGTCATGGTATACAACATGGGTGCCCAATTAGTTAGACCGAAGGGTCATATTTCAAATTTTGACTATTGCCCGCGGGTTTTTCCGCCGCGCGCGCTTTACTCACGTCGAATTTTTTTTGAAATACGATTATATATGTTGGAATACGATTGTAAGTGCGAGCCGGACATTGAGCACCCATGATGTACAATATACTTCCACAAAGTCAGCATAAAAATATTTTTATACAAGTATGAAAATATGCAATATATAAATTACATTGATTTATATAATTATACTATCATATAATATAAGAATGACAAATAACACTGACAATAATATAATAATAATATACAAAAACAGATCGAACAGGGAACTAGCAAGACAAGGGCAGTAAAGAATGTGAAATAAAATTAATATTTCATTAAGCTCGTTTTTATGTTCATAATTCATATCTTTTTTATAAATTTTTAAAAATTTATGAGAATTGAAATATTTTGTTTTTTAATCTTTTAATTAAATTAGATTATTTATAATTATTTTCAGATTTAAAATTATTCCATGAAATTCGTGTGCCTTAAAGTACAACAAGATTGTTAATTGATTGTTTCGCTGAGCCTTCATCGATATTTCGTAAAAAGTCATTGTCATAAAATTGACGAAGTTTCATTAAGATTAACATTTTTGTTTTGTTGGTGTTCATTATGTCGTTATTATTTTGCGAAGTGGGATATACATCTTACACCTTTCGCAGGTGTATTATCGAGCGTACATTTTATTGTCGCGATATCGAAGTGATGTTCTTAAATTAATTCAAACACATTGATAACAGCATCGCTTTCTTACCTATAGGATCCGTTCTTGAAGGCATAAAAATATTACATGTTTTTATTTTATTCATACACGAAATGTTTCGGGAGAATAGGTACATGACAAAGAATTCTAATTTTGAAAGCATTCGGAATTAGCTTTTACTAAGAAATGAAGAGATGAGAATGGATTGCTCAACTTCGTAGATATTACATGTCTCTCGGTTGAAACTTTATATTTAATAAATTTAAGAATGATAAAATAAAATTTTTTTATTTAACAATTGGTATGATATGCGATTATAATCCTCTAAAAATTTAACTATCGAAGTTAATCTCCGATTTTCGCTTTGACAACACTCGATGCACCTTTCTTCGGAAACATCGTGTACACATTTTTCGACTTCGAAATCTACTCTTGCCTTAAACTTACGAAATATGAAATAGTAGACTTTCTTAGACGTATTAATTGTGCTAACTTTATATTTGCTAGATATACTATTCATGCGACGTCTTCGCAACGACTTTGAACATTGAAGGCAAGTCGCATATCGATTCCCTCGATCATCGTACCTTTATTGATCCCTCACATATTCCTAAGGATATGTCCTTATATGCTATTATCGCATTGTACTACATTTTATCCATAGTGACTTTCAGTTATACATTTATGGCCGTAAAAATCACAACGACCATTAAGGCCATGGCACACAAAAATTTAAAGCAGTAAGACGTAAGCAGTAAGAAAATCAATATGTTGGATTAATTACTATTTACGTTATGGCCTTACGAACTCTTCTGTGATTGGTCTATCGTTTATTGCTTAAGTTTTTTGTGTGCCATGGCCCTAATTTTCAGGCAAATCCTTTGGAGATGCTCACATAGACGATCGTGTTTTATCTAACTAAACGTTAGATAACTAAACTAAACTTTATCTAAGGAAACGAAGAACGTATATTGAATGAAAAAAATCATTTTTAATCTGAAAATATCGATATTTTCCAATTAAATGAAACGTGCTACACACTTAGCTAATTAGCTCTCTAAAACGTGCGCATTTCGGAAGAATTCATAAAAAAAAAATTTACTAAATTTTAACAAATGTTTCAATAGTACAAACGAAATATTAATTAAATGTAAATATTAATTAAATGTAAATATATATTTATTTGAGGTTTAGGTATAATTTTTTATTTTGAATAAATATTTATTTATTATAAGTAAATATTTCGTTAGTACTATTGAAACAAATATTTATTAAAATTCAGCATTTTTTCCAATGTACTTAATTTGATGAATGTGCTTATTCAGCATCCTTCATACAAACTTCAACTACTCAGATTTTGTTGCAGACTAAATTTCGCGTCTATTTAGATGCGTACAAAATTTCTGTTCCTTGATATATTATATTTATTATATCGAACGCGATTTTACGTGTAATATCTATTGTGAAACTCAAAATCAGATGATAGATTGAATAACTTAATGTTGAAAAAAGCTAAAAACGAATTTGCTTCGAAGTTCGGTGTGATCGTTATGCAAATGAAACATATAATTTGAAAACACTGAATATGATTCTTTCAAATAAACGAAACTCAGTATCAATTCAGCGATTACTCTTTTAGAACCGTATTAGTAGTCAAAAGTTAAATTGAAAATATGATTTACGCGAAGATTTATTTTTTTCGAATTCATCTTGTTTTTGATTTTATAACGAAGATATATTCGGAACCGATATGATTTCCTTAGAAACAAAAATATATTTTTAATATTCGCAGCGCGAGGATGTCAAATATAACATATTTTTAATACATATTTAATATTATTAAATATATATTTTAAATAAAATATATATATTTTTTAAACATGTCATTTTGAAAATAAAATAACAATTTGAATGTTGAAAATTACATTTTTAGAGAAGGTTTTTTTCTCGATTAACTGTATCAATCTTGTAATTGCTGTACATTTTTAAATAAAAATAATGTTTAAAGAATATAATTTCAATTAAATCACCGGTGCTTGATGTAAAGAATAATATAAGAGTATAAATTCAGTTATGATAAATGTATTTATTATAAAAATTTTGATTTTTTGTTATTTTACACCATTGCTTTTATATAAAAAAAATAAGTACTTGTGAAATGTTTTGAAATATTTAAAACTTTTCATTAAGTAATTTTGTTTTCATAATACACTGCACATTTAAACAGATAAATAAGAACGGCTTGCTTTGTATTTTTTCTTCTAAACATTATTTGATTAATGCACAGTAATTACAATATATTGCGCTGCAATATATAAAATTATATGTAAAAATATAATAAAAACCATAAAATATTTAACATTTATACCCAGTCGGGTAAGTTAATTTTAAAAAAAAATTTTTTTAAAACTAAATTACGTTAAAGTTAATCTTAAAAATTTAATTTAGTTAAGACAAGTTAATCCATAATAAAATTAATTGAATTAGAAATTAAGTTAATAAAAAAAAATAATTGAAAAGTTAAAAATTGAATTTGATCTGAACGAACAATCAAAAAAAGTAAAAAAGAAAATTTTTACCGTTTTACATAATTTTTTGAATAAAATTGCTGGTTTTTTTGTTAACAACTAATGATTATACAATATAAAAGATCTCAGACAGCACAAAATACTAAAATATATAATGAAAATGAAAAAAATCTTTTTCGTTCTTTTTTTAAGTTGTTTTCCCGACAAAGCAGAAAGATGTCTAAAAAGATGGCGAAAAGATATCGTTTTTAGATAGTCTTTTCAGCAAGACGAAAAGATGTTTTATAGATATCTTTTTTAAAACTAAGTTATGTTAAAGTTAACCTTAAAAATTTAATTAAATTTACTACAAAAAAGATCATCTTTCTATAGTTGTCATTTTCACAAAGCAAAAAATCGTTTAAAAGATATCTCTTCGTATTGTCGACAACATGAAAAAGATATCTTTCTATTATTTTGATACTTTTTAGTTTTCATTCATTCATGAGCAGTATGCATGCTCAATTTGCTTCCAAAGGGGATAGTCCGGGAGATAATGACACGAAAATGGTCTCCATTTGTTACCATTTGAAATTGTTATTAATTCATCATTTATTAGGTAAACATGAAGGAAACATGTGGCAGATCTTCCGCGGTTTTAAAATTGATGACATGTGGTTGAAATTGTAAAAATAAAAATTTTTTGTTTTTTTCCTAATATGTTACTTGCTAGCATTTATTTTTAGTAATAGTTTACGTCAAAAAAATTGAAAAGTAGATGCTGTACAGTTTCTGTAGATCAAAGAAGGCGCCAAATTAAACTAAAGTAGTAAACTTCTTAGTGAAAAAAAATGATTTGTTACCGGTAAACTAAAATGTCATGATTTTATTGTATGGACTTCATTTTTTGGATAATAAATCATGACATTTTAGTTCAAAATTCAACAGGTTAATACGAGCATAGCATTCCCTCACTCAAATGATATATATTTTTGTGGTGAAAATAGATAGTATAACAGTCGGTAAATTATTTTTTTTTACTAAGAAATTTATCACTTTAGCTTAGTTATGGCTCTTGCCATATAGGACATGGCGAGCATTGCAGGAAATGGGATGTATATCAATCATGCAATTTCATTGTTTTGTGTAAAAATTAATTTAGAAATTCGATATTATTAAACGTTATATTTGCCCAAATATAAAAAATATAAAACTTTAAAAAAAATTTTAAAGAGATGATTAAAAGATGTCCAAAAAAGTTATCCTTTAGGTCATGGATAAGATTTATTATATGGATAAGATTATAAGATGACTAGCAATGCGTCGTTTTTTAATCATTTTTTCATCGACTATATTCTTCATAATATATTATATATAATATATTATATATAATATATTTACTAAAAGCTATCTTTATAATAATTTATTGTTATTTGTCATCTTTTAATCATTTTTTAAACGACTTTGCTCTCTGCGGATATAAAATTACTAAATTATATACTCTCATTATCTCCTCGCAGGGTTAAAACTTCAAAAAAAGTCAAATAGAAAGTTAATACTAGTTATCAATAAAGTGATAATTAAATTAAATTAAAAATTAAGAGTCTTAACTAAGTTAAATTAAAAATTAAGTAACTTTTTAACTTAATTTTTAACCCTTTAATTTTAACTATTCAACCCTATTTATACCATAAGATATTTCAAATGACAGCTTGTGAGCATTTTAATCGAGTGACTTATTATAATACACCCAGAGAGCACAAAGTTGTCTAAAGAGATGACTAAAAGATAAATTGTTATAAAGATATCTTTTAGTGAAAGAATATAGTTGACGAGAAGATGATTAAAAGATGAACAGATATCGCATTGCTAATCATCTTATAACTTTATTCATTTGATAACTAAAGGATGACTTCTTTAGATAGTTTTAGTTATATTTACGATTTCTTTTAGTTTTTATTAAACGTTATATTTTAGCACATATAACGTTTAATAATCGAATTCCTAAATTAATTTTTATAAAATGAAATGAACTTGCATGATAATATATAATACATTTCTGAATTCTGCAATGTTTGCAGTCCATGTTTTGTGCCTTATCTTTCATCATAATCTCCTCTGAAGACTCAATTACAAAAAATATTTTATTAGCGTTCATTAGAATACGAGTAAAATTTCTTATAATGCTGCACCTTTCATTCTATCCTGTATAATTTTTAAACGAGAAACTGAACTCGATTACGTCCGTCTGGTGGCGATCCCGTGTACTCGCGAATGAAAGATAAAAAGTACCAAAATAACAGAAAGACTTCTTTTTCGTCTTTTCAGCAATATGAAATGATATCTTTTAGTCGACTTTTTGCTTTGTAAAAATGACAGCCATAGAAAAATGACGAAAAATATCTTTTTTAAGTTGTCTTTTCGACAAAACTAAAAGATGTCTTATAGACATCTTTTCGTCTTGCTGAAAAGATAATCTAAAAGCGATATCTTTTCGTTACCGTTAGACATCTTTCGCTTTGTCGAAAAACTACTTACAAAAGACTTTTTTTCGTAATCTTTAGTATTTTGTACTGTCTGGGCATAATAATAGGGTTGATAGATAACGCGCGTTACTTGTAACACCGTTAATTTTCTTATCTTTACTTTGTTATAATAACGATTTAGTAATGGCAAATTTTTATGACATCAGGTAACATCAGGTCATATTGTAAACTCACTTGATCGCAGAGAAGAAAAGTAACTGGTTACTTGTAACAGTTATAAATTACTGTTAGTGTTACAATTATAAGTTACTTTTTTGTTAATTTTACTGGTAATTACATTACTTATTACTTTTTTTTTGTAATTGTAATAGTAACATAATAGTTACATTTTTTTGATAACGATAACGTAGATACATTTTTTTGGTAACGAATTTTATAATTATTTTTATCGTTACTTTGCACACAATTGGATATGGTCGATTGGACACAAATCACTCATAGCATTTGAGACTAAAAAGCCCCTAGGCATCTGTCCGTTGTAATTGGTGCTTATCCATCTTTTAAAAAAAGTAACGAAAAGTTAACTTTCTCAAGTAATCATAAAGCTGGATCTATAATAGGTGTTTTAAGTCATAAAGATTACAATCAAATGCCAGAAGAATAAGTAATTCGTCCATTTCTTATGGCTTATGAAGCTTAAAATCTATTGTAGATCCATGGTAACTGTAACGAATTACTTTTAGAAATCGGTAACTACAGTAATAGTAATTTGTTACTTTTTCTATTCGATAACGAGTAACTGTAACTTGTTACAGTTACTTGTACAAAGTAATTTTCCATTACCTAGTCGATTGCTACTTGTAATGTTGGAAGTCATTCGGTGTACAAGTAACGATCGAATGACTTTCCAACTCTGGATGTTACCGTTAAAGTAAAAAGATTCGCTATTATCAAATCGTTATTATAACAAAGTAATAATGAGAAAAGTAATGGTGTTACAAATAACGCGCTACTTACCATTTCTGTATGTATATAATGTATATGATTTATAAGCGACTGCACATATAACTCGTATACTGTTTCGCGATACTGTTTAAATTCGCATCTTTATTCGAATTTATTAAAAAACAAGCTTGTCTGTAAATTAGAAAATAATTAAATTTTTTTTCTAAAAAAAGTTGACTTTTTCTTTTATCCTTCGTTTACTGCATTATTCAGCAGTTTTATACGCACAAAAAAGCTTTCCTTACAGAAATTTAAAAATGATGTATTAAAAATGACTTACTTTGAAGATTAAAAACTGAGTAGTGCTCTTACTTAAAATAAATAATTATTATCTTCTAATATTAAAGGAGGATGTTAAAAGAGGCCAATTTTTATTCACAAAGGTGTAAAAGAAATAGTAAAAGAAATAGTGTTATTTGTAGATTTTGACTTTCTGAATATGATAAAATTATTAAAACGTTCGTTGGCATTTGGGAAACACCTTGAAAAGTAAGCAAGAATATTGAAATTTGTTTAAATATATCTTGTTATGTTCAATTTTTAAGATGTTCTCTATGATCCTATCCATCCCGAATTTTTTATTGTAACATTGTATTTTCAGGAGGTTACATCTATAAAAAAATTCTATTCTAACTATTCCCTTTTTACTTACACCTTTGTGGACAAAAATGGGCCTCTTTTAACATTCTCCTTTCTGCAAGAGATGTATGAGGAATGATGTGTCAAATAACATGTCAAATAATACGTAGCTACAAACTTCTTCTTACTGTTTTCTTACTGTTGTTTTTTAAAATGGCATTATAAAATTTATAAAAAGACAAGCTTTATAAAAAAATTTAATACGGTAACTTGAAGAATAACATATATACCTTGCCTTATAAGCTCGATTTACAATTAGAATTATACCCAATATTTATATGAATGACTACAAATTGCATTGACAATTCAAGAATTGATCGCAAAATCAATGATTTACTATGTTTTCTCTATTAACAATAATATCCATAATGCAAAGAGAACTGAATCAAACATAACATTATAATCGACAAACATTGATTCTTTTTTGACCTGCTTTATCATTAATGGCGAATGTTGTTTTTGTAGATTTTGCATCTCGAACAACACTTAAGATGTTATTATAATTTTCAAACTTTGTTATTTTTTCGAAAGATGAATTCAACAATAATTACCATTCCAAATAGAAAAAGGTAGGATTTCTAAGTTTTACAAGTAATTGTACGCTCCAGGATGTATGCAGGTATGTGCGTATCGCTCCGGTGTGTCTTCGCCGTGGCTTTATTATTCGTTGAGCACACAGGTGCGGACCAGGGCGTCGCAGACAGAGTAAGGATCGCAATTGCTGCTAGGCCTCCTGTCTTCCAAGTAACCCTTCTTCTCTTCGGCAACACCACGGGGAATGCGGATGCTGACGTTTCGGTTGGCTACGCCAGCACTGAAGTCATGAATATTACTGGTCTCGCATTTGCCAGTCAATCTGCGCTCGTTGTCTTTCCCTCCGCGCGGATCATACGCCTGAATATGCCTGAGATGTTGCTTGCTGAGCTTGTCGATCGCTTTTTCGATTTCAGCGATACCGTTATCACTGCGCATCGCCTTCGTCGAGAAGTTGGTATGAGCACCGGCGCCGTTCCACGAGCCGTCCACTGGTTTCGGGTCTAGGCTAACGATCACACCGTATTCTTCGGCAGTGCGGTGCAGAATGAATCGGGCGATCCACAGATCATCTCCGGCATTGATGCCCGCGCACGGTCCCACCTGGATCCATAATAAAAGACACGATAATAACTCTTTGTAGAAAGATATTTTCTTCTCGCAGAGAACTTTATAAATTAAATTAAAATCTTGAGTTACCTAAAGTAAATGAAATTTTCGATAAATTACAATTATTAAATTAAATTTGCGATATAATCCCAATTGAATTTCTATTTTTAATTTTATTTATTGGATTTAATATTCAAAATAAAAAAATATCGTTTAATTGCATTAACTTTAAATAAAGATACATTAATTTAAAGTATACTGGAACCTGCGAACATTAGTTAAAGAAGTTTCGGAGCAAATACTTATTTTATTAATTTTTAGTTTTAAGATTAGATTATAGTTAAAACTGTCGATGTTTATTATAACATTATCGGATTAGCATCTAATATATAACAAAATCTCCCCTCCCTCCTTCTTTCTTTACAATCTTCTTTATAATTGTTTAAAGAAAAATTGTTTCCGAACGCTGGATGCGCATATTTTCTTTTTTTATTACAACAATTCAATTATTCACCTGGAACTCCCATTGCGAAGGCATCACCTCGGCGTTGGTTCCCGCGAGCTTCACACCAGCGAAGAGGCAGGCTCTGTAATGGGCCTCGACGATTTCGCGTCCGATCACTTTATCGGCGCCGACGCCGCAATAATAAGGACCCTGTGGGCCTGGAAAGCCGTTCTTAGGCCAGCCAAGTGGCCTACCATCGAAGTCTAAGAGAGTATACTCTTGCTCAATACCGAACCAGGGTTCTTGATCCTTAATAGACTCCATCGCTTGATTTGCGCGATACCGCTTATTTGATTTCGTTGGCGTCTTATCGCTGTAATAGGTATCACATAACACGAGCTTATTATTACCGCGGCGGAAAGGATCGTTATAAATCGCCACTGGGTAGAGGTATATATCACTGTTGGCACCGTCGGCCTGGTACGTCGAGCTGCCATCGTAAGTCCATGTAGGTAGGTCTGGAGAAGATAATTGAGTTTGATATTTCGTGTAGAAATAGCAATGAATTATTAAGCAGGTCGCATTTATTGGAATTTCTTTCTTAGTAAAATTGCAATTCGAGTTACTATTTTCCGCAATCAATTTAATGATAAATAAATTATTAATCATTCTTAATTTTTTAAAGAAAGTATTATGTAGTACTTTTTCAATTTCTGATAATAAATATATCGATCATTAGCTAATCTTTAATCCTGAAAAATAAATCCTCAGATTACAGAACTTTAAAATGTAGAAATGTTTAAAATGTTCAATGTAATTCTGATAAAATATTAAAATTGACTTTCTCCGAAATGTGATGATTAATTAAGAAACGGGATTTTTTCTATTCATATTTATTGATTTAATCAATTTTAATTTTTCATCAAATTTTTATTCATCTCACTCACTTTTATCAATTCCATACAATTTTCCATGGAAGGAACGTCTTTGGATATTCTTAGGATATTTTTTTTTAGAAGAATGTTATATGGGCGGTTGTATCCATATATTAATATTTCAATTTATGAGTTGCAAGATAATCAAAGGCAATTGATTACGCGGATGAATTATTTTTAATAAATAATTTTTTTCAGGGAGACATATGTCCATAATAGAGTTTCTCTTTTCGAGGAGAAACATTTCTTTAATAAAATATCCTTTCCTTTTAGAAAAAGAATTTCTTTTAAAATTTTAAAACAAATTTTAAAATTGAAAGTCTATGAGTCAAAGCTGGTTATTAATCGCCATTAATTACAAATTTTTTCATTTAACAATTATTTAATAATTCTAGTTAAGATACAATCCAAATAAACGTTTCGATTAATTATTAAGGAGATCCTAAAGCGAATCTCGAACTCCGACCACCAGTCACTAGAGATCGTGCCGCAAGCCGCGTACTATTACATTAATATCTCAGATATGCAACTTATGATACATGCAGTCACACATTCGTGTCAATTTTTGTATAACAAATTTGTCGCGAGTATCTAAATCTAATTCTAAGAACTCGTTGTTTGTTCGTATAAATTACGTGTCTAGGAACCACTATTTCGTACACCATATACAGATTGCAAAGCTTTCATATCAAGCAAATATTGTCACGATTTGGCAACTGAAATGCCATGTTACACTAAGAAATGGTAAAAAATATATCAATTTTTAAATTTTTGATCATTCTCGGCATCTACTTAGACACATATTAAGATGCATATACTTTAATCCTGGAAAAGGATTTTTGAATCGGTGATTTAATTGATAAAACAGGAGGCTTTAGAATCCCCTTAAGTCAGCTTCAATGTTAATATAAATAAAATAAAACTTACAATTACAAAGAAAATAACCTTTTTATAATAAAATTAAAATTAACTCTATTGATCAATTTTAAAAATTGAATAAAAAAGGAATAATAGCCTGTTTCTCTCTTCAAATATTCTATAGCTATTTTATTAAAAAATTCGTTAAAATTGTAAATATCAATTAACAATAGAATGTTATTGACTATCACTAGATACATGTTTTAACATTATGATATTTTGTGACTTCTCCGGTGAATTTTATTTTGATTGACGTTTATATAAATTAGTTTGGATTGTTCTCAATTTTCTCATATTATTCACAGATTTATTGAAATTTTAACATTCTGTCGATCAGCTGATTGGGAATAATTTCTATCTGTCAATGTACAATTCATCGGAAATCGTTAACTTAACTTATCTTTACTTGATATTATTGTTGTTTCACTCAACTACTAGGGATTGCGACTGTTATTATAGTAAATCTGAAGATGATTCGATCAAGAAGTCGAAACATGTATTGTAATTATTGTTTGCTTAAATCATTGAGATATTTCATTGCTCTGAGATATTTTATATGTTACATCAAGATTTTTAGAGGAATGATATCGAGAATCTGTATTATTATAGTTATATGTTTTTATTCAAGTTTTATTGATTTTTTGACTCTTATATGCACTTTATTTAAATTTATTTTAATTAACAATAAAAATGTTGATGTAATAAATACCAATGTGAATCGATACCGATTCTTTGTGTGTTATCCAATGTATATATTAAAAATGAGATACAGACGTTTTAACTTTAATATTAGTTCTCTTCAATTTAAAAATATATATTTGATATAAATTCATGATATTATATTAATATAAAAATATATAATCGCTCGATCGTCAAATCAATTAAAACTATTGTCACTATTGAAATCTTCAAATCTCGTCTGTTATATTTTACTAAATATACAAACAGTATATGTTCACAAAATTCTATTAAAATAAATAATTCACATAAAAATTAATAAGTCAAAACAAAACTATGTTAGTTTTAATTGTACTAAAAATTTCGTTGCAATAAGCTTAATTAAAGAGTCTGTTACGTTAAGATGTGAATACAGAGAGAGATATTATTGTAATGTAAAAGTCCACAAAAAGAATAAGGAGGAATAGAGAACAATGATTAAAATTAAATATAAACATAAAATATTAAAATAAATACATAAATATTAACAACAACAGATTTAAACAAAGAAACAAGTCAATCTTTAGTGACTAAATAATACAAGGAGCTCAATAAATCCTCAATAAATAATACAAGGAGCTCAATATATCATTTTGCAGATTTAATCTGTTTTTTGTTTATTAAAATATTGCCTCAAAGATTAATCTCTTATCATCTCTTATTTAACTCCTTTCCTCCAAAATTCGTCCAAAATTCAATCTTATGTTCTGTGATAACGAATTGCAATGTAGTATTTCTATTATAATATTATGGTTTCGATGTTCCCCTATTCTTGTTTTCATATAATCGTTTTCATATAATCGTTTCTGACTCACGTAGGAGGCGTTGCAATTCTGACAATTGATTTTCTATATTATGTTGGAATGTGAAAAAATTGATAATGTGTTCTTCTGTTCTTTAATGAAGGAACTTAATTTATTGATCCCAGTATACGTCAAAAAAACGTATAAACCATTTTAACGAATTCTTTAATAAAGAAACGGCTATAGAATATTTGAAGAGAGAAATAGACTATTATATTTACTGACTAATTTTTTTTTAAATTAAATTGATCAATAGAGTTGATTTTAAATGTAAATGTTTTATAAAAAGGTTAATTATTCTTAAAAAAATCTATGAAAATCAGAGATAGATGGAACATAAGATAGATGATGAAATATATAATCTTTTTATTATTCTGTTTATTTCTATTCGAATCTAATTTTATATTACTGAATTGTTTGAACTTAGATATTAATCTTTTTCTAATATTTTTAAATATTAAATCCAAGAGTATCCGTTTCTCATTAAAATATTAATAACGAAATCAAAATTCTTATAATGGAAACTAGGACGTGACAAAGAAATTATATTGTCAATTAAATTAATGATGGTGCTTACTTTATGGCATAAAGGGTGTCAAGAGAAAAAGTTCAAACAGTGTGCCGAGAAAGTAGGTTTGCGATACCAATCATATCAATCTGTTCTCTTTTTTTATTAAAGTCAAATCCAAAAAATCCAAAAAATCTGTTATCCCCCTATCTCCATTGTGAACTTTAATCGAGCATGAAATTCATTAAAAATACTCTATAAAAATATTCTGTTCCTGTATAGAGA